>Ga0209536_100000013_pt1 | contig 264180 bp, 233 predicted proteins | sample DeeMarSeWOR28_12_FD_187461 | JGI IMG/M metagenome (GOLD analysis project Ga0209536, IMG submission 187461) | Marine sediment microbial communities from White Oak River estuary, North Carolina - WOR-2-8_12 (SPAdes) (version 2) | ecosystem: Environmental > Aquatic > Marine > Intertidal zone >... | reverse complement strand
ACATCATCAGCGTTATTCTGGGAAACCCGTTTCAACTGGTTTCTATAGCGCTTGAGAAGCGTTTCCCCGATCTCTTCCAGGGATTTGTCTGCCAGCTTCAGGTTTATAACATTGCTTTTCAGCCGTTTCCGCCACAAGTCCTCCATGGCACTCTCTGAGTCCGGCCATGGCAGATCCTTGCGATCAACCTGCAATGATTCCTCCACATTGAAATTCATATCATCAAGACCACGTTCGAGCCATTCAATGGCGGTCGTAAGTCTCTCAATCAGCCTCTGCTGATAACGGTTGAATATTTCAAATGCAGGTTCCAGGTCGTTTTTTTTGAAGGAATCGTCAAGCTTGAACTGGTATTTCCTTTCAAATTCCTTAATATCCTTGGCGTAAAAATAGCTGTGGCTCGGGTCCAGCTCATCCAGATAGCGATACAGGACCTTGGATGAGATATGGTCGTCAATGTCGATTTTGAGGTAATGCCGACGGGTAAGATGAGCTATGATATCAGCATTGAGCTTGCGGTTAATTTCCGTTGGAGCCAGAATGGTTTCATTCTTTTCAAGGGTTGCCGGACTGGACGTTTGTCCGGAAGCCACACCCTGCAATATCCCGAAAATTATAATTACCTGTATGGCGAAACTTTGTATTCTTTCCGATTTTGCAAAAAACATGTTCTTCAACTTTATTCCTTCTATTTTATTTAATAAATCTATTAATAAGCATGATTTCCGACTTCCGGAAGACACTGCTCATTTTTTCTGTACATCTCTTAGATGTCTGGCAAGCGACGTACGAACTTTCCATGTTTACCCTAATTGGGGAAAAGAGTCAAAATCCGTATGTGTAAGTCTGATATTTTCGATCTTGACACCACAGAAGAAATGTTTATTTTTTGGCTTAAATCAAGCGTGATAGTATTAACTTCAGCAGTATTAACAACTAGATAGAAGGAGGTTTTGACATGACTATAGTACGTTGGGATCCATTCAGGAATATGACCACAGTACAGGAACGCATCAACCGAATTTTCGATGAAACAGCGAGCAGAACAAATTATGATGATGAAGTAAGCAAATGCGACTGGAGGCCGATTGTTGATATCTACGACTCGGAAAACGCAATTATCATCAATGCGGAAATACCAGGAGTGACAAAAGAAAACATCACTCTCGATGTAAAGGAGAACATTCTTTCCATAAAAGGGGAACGCAAGGCTGAAGAGGAAATACGCAAGGAAAACTATTACCGCAAGGAGCGTTGCTTCGGATCGTTCGAACGGGCCTTTACACTTCCGTCAGCTGTTGACCCCGGGAGGATAACTGCAAACTTCAAAGAAGGTGTCCTCAAGGTGGAAATCCCGAAACCTGAGGGAAAAAAGCCCAAGCAAATTAAAATAAATGTTGAATAAGCCTAATTCTCAGAATTCCTGATTTTTTTTCATAAAAGGGCTCATCTAGTGAGATGAGCCCTTTTATTATTTCAGATCTATCCAGTTTTGGACTTGCAGCGATTCCGGATCTTGGCGTATATAAAATACTCCGGGTACACTGCATTCAAATAGTGCTGTCATTATGTCCACGACAAACCTTAAGCCGCCGCAATCAAATCCCTTTAATCTTGCAAGAAGCCCTCTTGCTGGCTTCAACCTCATTGATGCCAGTGCAGGAACAGGCAAAACATACACTATATGCGCCCTTGTACTCCGACTCCTTCTTGAAAAAGATCTTGGCATAGAAGAGATCCTGGTCGTCACTTACACCGAGACCGCAACTGAAGACCTTCGCGACCGTATCAGGCAGAAACTCCGCCAGGCTTTGCAGGCTTTGGCAAACAGGAACAGTGATGACCCCTTTCTGCAGGAATATCTCCTTTTAATCGAAGATGCAAGTAAAGCTAAGCAGCGGTTCGCCGATGCATTAAGAAGTTTTGACGAGGCCGCCATTTTCACCATCCACAGTTTCTGCCAGCGGATGCTGCTTGAAAACAGCTTCGAAAGCAATACCCTCTTTGATACGGAACTCGTTACTGATGATTCCTATCTCCTAAGGGAGGTTGTCGAAGATTTCTGGCGCCGGAATTTCCATCAGGATTCAGATCTTTTTTCCCAGTATGCTGCCGACCAACTCAGCCCTGATGTATTGCATAGCTTTCTTGACTCATTTCTGCCCCATCCGGTTTTACAGTTTGTCCCTGCATTTGAGCCAGAAGAGTACTGTTCCAATCTGTTCGACCCTGAGAAAAAATATATTGAAGCATACAGTTCTGTGTGTACGGCATGGCCGACAGCCCGAGATGAAGTCAACAGCGATCTGCTCTATTCAGAAGCTCTTAATCGAAACACTTACAGAAAAGAAAAGATGTCTGGCCTTTTCTCCGCCATGGATGCTATGGCTGCTGCCTGCCATCCTTCCATTGCGCTGTTCGATGGGTTTGCACTCCTGACCAGCAGCACGATAATTTCCAGGACAAAATCGAAGCATACACCCAAGGTATTGTTGTTCTACGACCTCTGCGAAAACCTTCAGCAGGCCCGGTCCATGCTGCTGCACCAGTATGACCTCTGCCTCCTGGCGAAAAAGAAAAAGCTGGCCGATTCTTTCAGAATCGAATTCAACAAGCGCAAAGAACAAAAGAACATCTTCTCTTTTGACGACCTGCTGCGAAAACTCCATGGGGCTTTGTCAGGCCCGGGCGGTGCATCTTTTGCCCGGACTGTTGCCCTGAAATATCGGGCCGTGCTCATCGACGAATTTCAGGATACGGATCCCCTGCAGTATGAAATTTTCACTGCCATTTGCAGAGACCGTTCCCTCCTTTTTCTCATCGGTGATCCCAAGCAGGCCATATACAGTTTTCGGGGCGCTGATATTTTTACATACATGGATGCAGCGGCTTCCACCCAGCTTATTCATCATACCCTGGGTGTTAATCACCGCTCCATTCCAGGGCTCGTTAAAGCTGTCAATACCCTTTTCTCCAGAGCTTCCATGCCGTTTGTCTTTGATGCCATTTCATTTCAGCCTGTTGCACCAACCCTGAAAGAGCAGCAGCAATTCCTGACCATTGACGGCAGGCAGGAACCGCCCTTCATTGTATGGCATGTCACTAAACACGGTGCAGGTGATAACACGGAAAAATTTACCAAGACCGCTGCCAGGCATACCATCATTGCAGCAGTAGCTGCTGAAGTGACGAATCTACTGGCCCTGGCCGAAGAAAACAGAGCATGTTTAGAAGGCAGGAAACTTCTTCCTGGGGACATTGCAATCCTGGTCCGTAAAAATGATGAGGCCAGAAAAATACAGGAGGCCCTGACAGCATGCCGGGTGCCCAGTGTTCTGCACAGCGGGGGCAACCTTTTTGCATCCTGGGAAGCGAGGGAAATGGCCCTACTCCTGGGAGGAATTGCCGCACCCCGCAACTTGTCCAAGGTAAAGACCGGGCTTCTCACCCGCCTGATAGGCCTTGAAGCTGAGGAGATTGACCCGGTTTCCCCAAATAGTGAATCGGTCATTGAGAAATGGCTGCTACGCTTCAGAACCTATCACGAGATCTGGAACCGCCATGGCTTTATCCAAATGTTCTGGACCATAATGACAGAAAACCGGGTTAGGGTGCGACTGTTGGCCCTGGAAAACGGGGAGCGAAGCCTGACGAATATTCTACACATGGCTGAGATCCTTCACCAGGAAGCGGTAGACAGAGGGTTGAACACGACGGCGCTGCTTGGTTATCTCTATGATAGGATAGCAGCTGGACAGACAAGAAACGTTGAACATCAACTCAGGCTGGAAAGTGACGCAGACCGGGTAAAAATCGTCACTGTACACAAGGCCAAAGGTCTTGAATATCCTGTTGTCTTCTGTCCTTTTACCTGGGAAGGCTCACGCCTGTCCAGTTTGGAAAGCTGCATCTTTCATATGCGGAAAGGACCAGATACGAAAACAGAAATTGTTTTTGATGCCGGCTCCCCGGAACTGGACAAACATCTGCAATTGGCCAGACAGGAGGAGCTGGCAGAAAATCTGCGATTGCTCTATGTTGCCCTTACTAGGGCTGTGCACCGCTGTTACCTGATATGGGGCCCTTTTAAAGAAGCAGAAACCTCGGCCCCTGCCTATCTCCTGCATCAGGGACCTGCCGGAGGTGCTGATGGGGCTGGAAACAATCTCATTACGGTTGTTGCCGACAGATATCTGGCCCTGTCAGAGGCCGAGTTACGGGCCGACCTGCAAGACCTGGCCTCAGCATCTGGCGGCACAATCAGTATACAGGCCTGCCCCGAGATAACGGCAAGACCTCTTCTGCAGCCGGAAGGTGAATCCATTCATCTCCGGGCCCGTGAATTTACCGGGACCATTGCTGCCGACTGGAAAATTAGCAGCTTTTCGTCGCTCATTGCTTACAGCACTGTTCCAGCCGGACCTCTTCCAGCTGTGCAGGAAATCATCCCCGGCCGGGACGATTTTCCGCATGAGCATCTGGTGCAGCAAGAAACAGACGGCCACGGAGATAAAAAACATGACATCTTTTCCTTTCCCCATGGACCTGGTCCTGGAACGATGCTGCATGATCTGCTGGAAAAAATTGATTTCAGCGCGCTGGATGGTGATGCCGGGGAAAAGCTTGTCCATCAGAAATTGCAACAGTACGGCTATGATCCGGTCTGGGGTCCATCACTGATACAAATGCTTGTTCACCTGGCCAATGTATCACTGCATCATGAAATTCCTGAACTTCAATTCTCTAACATTCCTGTATCGAGCTGTCTGCATGAACTGGAGTTCTATTATCCTCTTGGCCGGATAACCCCTGAAGACCTAAAGTCCATTTTCAGTTTCAACAGTAAAACTTCAAAAGATGCATCTCCCGGACCCGGGGCTTTGATTTACAAGCAAATGGACAGGCTGACATTCTCCCCTGTCAGGGGCTTCATGAAAGGATTTATCGACCTTGTTTTTAAGTTCGGGGGGAAATACTACCTGACGGACTGGAAATCCAATTATCTTGGTGCCACAGCCATAGACTATCACAAGGACAGACTGCGTGATGCAATGATATCGGGATTCTACTTTCTGCAGTATCACCTTTATTGCCTTGCCCTGCATCTGTACCTTGAAAGCCGTTTGCCCGGCTACGATTATGATGCACATTTCGGTGGGGTTTTCTACGTCTTCCTCAGAGGTGTTGACCACCGGCTGGGACCTGATTACGGCATCTTCCATGAGCAGCCGGCTTCCTCTGTGATCAATGCTTTAAAAGCAAAGCTTATTGCCGGGAGCATAAGCCAGTGATGCCAGGACATTCTCATGGCAGATAAGACCCCTATGCAAACATTCCAGGAACTCCAGGCAGCACTTGCAAATCGGGAGCTTTTTACAAGCATTGACGCCCATTTTGCCAGGTTCATGGCGGGTTTGGCAAAAAATTACTTCCAGCATGTATCTCTGGCTGCTGCGCTGGTAAGCCATAAAATCGGAGAAGGCAATATCTGTCTTGACTTGGCAGAATATGCCGGAAAGTCCCTGCACACAAATTCCACGGAAATGCACGTGCCAGAAATCTCCTGTCCGGCAGTACCTGAATGGTCAGAATGTCTCCTAAAAAGCGGGGTGGTGGCCCAGGGTGAAGGCAATACGCCGCTCATCCTTGACCGGCAAAGCAGGTTGTATCTTCGGCGTTACTGGGAATACGAGAACATTATTATCCGTTTTATCCGGGAACGCGCCAACTCGGTTATAGATATCCTCAACTTATCGAGACTTGCGCGGGACTTGGAGGATCTTTTCCCCCCATCCTCTTCAGGCCAAACAGACTGGCAGAAAATTGCAGCCCTGGCTGCGGTCAGCCGCTCCTTTTGCGTTATCAGTGGCGGGCCCGGCACTGGCAAAACCACAACCGTGGCAAAAATTCTTGCCATACTGCTCAGCCAATCCGAAAACCCTGAAAAAGTGCGTATACTACTGGGAGCACCGACGGGCAAAGCGGCTTCCCGGCTGCAGGAGGCTATTGTTTCCACAGGTCTTTTGCAGGGGATGCCTGCTCCCCCCAAGGCCTCCACGCTGCACCGAATGCTCGGCACCCGGCCAAACTCCCCGTATTTCAGGCATAATGAATCAAATCACCTTGCAGCAGATATCATTGTTATTGACGAGGCGTCCATGGTCGATCTTCCCCTGATGGCAAAGCTCATGCAGTCAGTGCCGATTTCAGCCCAGCTAATTTTGCTTGGCGACCGGCACCAGTTGGCCTCTGTACAGCCTGGGTCTGTTCTTGGTGATATCTGCCATTCCGCCACCATGAAAAGTTTTTCGGATTCATTCTGTCGTTTGACTTCTGAGCTCACCGGTGATTCCCTTGCACCCCTATTAAAGTATAACGTTGACCAAGAAAGTCCCTTTCTCCAGGATTCTTTTATTGAACTTGTCCAGAACTACCGTTTTTCACCTGAAAGTTCCATTGCCCGGCTCGCTGCCGCAGTGAAAGAAGGTCATGCCGATGCTGCTTTCGACATACTTCACTCGGGAAAACACAATGAGGTCGTATGGTCGGAACTGCCTCCTTCTGCTGAAATTGCGCCAAGACTGTTGCGCTGGCCCGGCTTCGAGCATTATGCCTTGCTGCAGCATTCTTTGGACCCTGTTGCCTATTTTGATGTTCTGGACCGCTTCCGTATTCTCTGTTCCCTGCGTAGCGGCCCATACGGCATGGAAAAAATTAATACTATTCTGGCCCGGCAGATCACGCGACAATCCAGTGACATAGCATCGCGATCACACTCCGCTGCTTCCCATCCTTCTCTATCTTTCCTACCAGGACAACCTCTTATGGTCAGCCGGAACGATTACAACCTGCAGCTCTTTAACGGGGATATCGGGGTAGTCCTGCCGGATCCGCTCCGGCATGATGTGCTGCGAGTCTTTTTCAAGAAAGATTCAGGTTCGATCCATGATATTGCCCCTGCAATGCTTCCTGAACATGAAACAGTTTTTGCCATGACGGTTCATAAGAGCCAGGGATCGGAATTCGACACTGTCCTCCTCATTCTGCCGGACCAGGATTCTCCTGTTCTGACAAGGGCGTTGCTCTACACAGCAATCACAAGAGCGAGACATAAAGTGGAAATATGGGGGAAAAAAGAGATATTCCGCTCGGCAGTAAAAAGACAGATTACGCGAACATCAGGATTGTCGGAAGCTCTCTGGGCTGCAGCAGCTAAGGTGCTATAAGGTAATTTCTGCCTCAATAACCTCCTCCAGTGTGCGTTTCGGAACATGGTGAACCTGGTCTGCATCACGCCAGTATTTTATGTCACCTTCCGACCGCCGCTCAACGAGAGAAACATTCTCAACAGTTTTTCCAATGGCAACAACCAGTAAAACTTTCAGGTGATCATCAATGGCCAGAAGATCTTTTAATCTGGACGAAAAAGAAGCGATACGGCAGCCTCCCAACCCTTTCTCAGTTGCACCAAGTAATATATTCTGGGTTGCGATACCCAGATCACAGCCCGCTTGAAGGCTTAAACGGGTATCAAGCAAGCAGACTATATAGGCTGCCGGCCTTTCACCTTCCGCAGGTCCGGGCCAATCCTTCAGATACCCGGCCCACCCGAGATGCGGGAAAATCTTTGCATTCATTGCGGGGTTGTTAATCAATATATATTTCAGGGGCTGAACATTCCGGGCAGACCCGCCTATGCGTGCCAGATCAACCAGGCTCCTCAGTGAATCAATATGTACCGGCTCTTTTTCTTGAAACCGTCTGAAACTTCTTGTTTTACGTATCAAATCATAGAGCATGACGTATTCCTCCCTGCCTGTTTCAAAAACTTTTCAACAAACCATTACTTTTTGCATTGTTCTGGAAAGCAGTTTTTCTTTGCTGAGCTAAAAACAATATTACTAAAAAAAATTTCTTCTCTTGTAAAATTTCCTAATAAGTTGTTTTAATTAAGTTTGACACCTGTTTTAGAGATAATTTAGCGATTACGCACCGCGAAGTTTTCTCTTTGACACCTCCTTATTATGCTATGACAATTCAGTGAATACCGGATGGTTGATGTAATAAAATTCTTACGATGGCAGGATATTGTTGATATTCTGCTGGTATCCTTCATCATTTACCGTACCATTCTTCTTATACGGGGAACCAGGGCGGCGCAGATGCTTATTGGCATTGCTGTCCTTATCTTTATTTATTTCAGCGCCCGCGAACTTGAGCTACTCACTCTCTACTGGCTCCTGCGCACCCTTTTGAGCTCCATCTTTCTTATTATCATTATCGTTTTCCAACGAGACATCAGGCGCGCACTCACCCAAGTCGGCAAGACTCCTTTCTATAAAACGTATGATGATGCCCTGCAAAACACAATTCAGGTGGTTGTAGCCAGTGCCCGCTACCTTTCCAGGCGCAGAATCGGCGGACTTATTGTCATTGAAAGGGAAACCGGCTTGCGAGACTATATTGAATCAGGTCACAAGCTAGATGCCAATCTCACCACCGAGTTGCTGGTAAGCCTTTTCCTACCTTCTTCACCTCTGCATGATGGCGGTGTCATCATCCATGACAACCGCATTCAGACTGCGGGCTGCCTCCTGCCGCTGACCAAGAATCCTTATATCAATAAACGATACGGTACCAGGCACCGGGCCGCTATTGGACTTTCGGAGGAAACTGATGCTGTCATTGTTGTTATTTCGGAGGAAACCCAGGAAATATCACTGGTGCAGCACGGATCCATAACAACCCTTTCTGATGAAACGGTTTTACTGAACAAGCTTGAAGAAATATTTGTCCCACGGGAATCACAACCTCACCTATGGAAAAACTGGTTCGCCAAATAATCGACAATTTCGCCTCAATACGGAGACCGAAAAACTGGGTGCTGAAACTCCTTTCATTCCTGTTCGCCCTTTTTCTCTGGTATTTTGTAGTTGGTGAAGACAAGGTTGATATGAATGTCACCATACCCGTAGAAATTGTCAACTTGCCCCGCAACCTTGTTATTTCCAACCAGTTCAAAAAACAGCTGGAGGTAACGGTCAGCGGACAGCGCAGCCTTATCCGCGGCATGACCGAACAACATATCAGTAGGTCAATCGATCTTTCAAAGGCTACTCCCGGGACAGTACTCATCCAGAATCATCCAGACTCGATTTCGCTGCCGCGCGGTCTCAGCATTCTGCGGATCCAGCCGCCGACCCTTACTCTTTTGCTTGACCGTCTTATTCAGAAAGAGCTGCCGATCAAACCTGTTCTTGTTGGGAAAGTGCATGAAGATTTCAGGCTTGAGTCCGTGACTGCAGAGCCGCCGACTCTTGAGATCAGCGGTCCGCAAGCCATCCTAAACCAGGAGGAAATTCTGACTACCTCCCCCGTTGATATAAACGGTATCAGCCAATCCAGTGTCAGACAGGTTCCTCTTGCCCTGCGCCCTGAAATTGCTGACCTTATAGGTGAACCTGTTGTCGCTATTAGGATAAATATTTCTGATCTGCAAAACGAAATAGAAATCTCAGATATACCGATCGACCTCGATGTTGATGACGGCAAGCCGACAGATATTATTTATCAGCTTAAACCTCTTTCAATCAATTTAACCGCTGAACTTCCTCAAAGAATGCTCCTGGAATCTCACGAAATTAAAGAACTTTTCCATGCTAAGATTACACCTGCAGCATTTCAGGCCGGCAATTACAAACTCAAAGTGGTAATCGAAGGCCCGCCACAAGCAAAGATTCTTTCAGTGTCCCCTGATACAGTGACCCTGGAAGTCATTGAAACGAAAAAACTTAAAATAACAAAATGAGAAAACTTTTTGGCACAGACGGGGTGCGTGGCGTTGCCAACACCTACCCCATGACTACGGAAATAGCCATGCAGCTCGGTCGGGCCATTGCCTATCTTGTAAAGAGACAGCAACCGGAAAAGGAACACAGTCCGCGAATAGTCATCGGCAAAGATACTCGCCTGTCAGGCTATATGATTGAGAATGCTTTGGCTTCAGGAATCTGCTCAATGGGTGTTAATGTTCTCCTGGTAGGCCCACTACCGACCCCGGGCATTGCCTTTATAACAACCAGCATGCGTGCTGATGCCGGTGTTGTCATCTCGGCTTCCCACAACCCCTTTCAGGATAACGGTATCAAGATATTCTCCAGGTCTGGTTTTAAGCTTCCAGATGAAGAAGAAGCAATAATTGAGGATTTAATCTTCTCAAAAAAAATGGATACCCTGCGCCCCGTCGCCGAAGAGGTGGGCAAGGCTGCCCGTATTGACGATGCCAAGGGCCGCTACATAGTTTTCTTGAAAAACACCTTTCCCAGGCGTTACACCCTGGACGGAATTCATATTGTCCTGGACTGTGCCCATGGTGCCACATATGCGGTGGCTCCGCATGTTTTCGAGGAGCTTGGCGCCAAGGTTACCACTCTTGGTGTCCAGCCTGATGGGAAGAACATCAACCACAAATGCGGCGCCTTATACCCGCAGGTAATGGCTGATCTGGTGCGCAAAACAAGCGCTGATCTTGGCATTGCCCTCGATGGCGATGGTGACCGGCTCATAATTTCCGATGAACGCGGCAGAATTGTTGATGGTGACCAGATAATGGCCATATGCGCAGCAGAAATGATCGAGCGCCAGAAACTTGCAAAGAACACCCTGGTTGCAACTGTTATGAGTAATCTGGGTCTTGAACGTGCTATGCAGCGCATGGGGGGAAAACTTGTCCGCACCCGGGTCGGCGATCGTTATGTTGTTGAGGAGATGCTGCGTAACGAATACAACTTTGGGGGAGAGCAATCAGGACATCTCATCTTTCTCAGCCACAACACTACCGGGGATGGAATACTGGCAGCTCTGCAGCTCCTTGTTGCCATGAAGAAACTCGAAAAACCCCTCTCAGAGTTGACGCAGATTATGGAGCCTTTTCCACAGGTGCTCAAAAATGTTCGGACTGCAAAAAGGACAGCCGTAACCAGGATAAAAGGGCTTGCGGAAAAAATTGCAGCCATGGAAATGGCCCTTGGTGCCACTGGACGGATTCTCATACGGCCTTCAGGAACAGAGCCGGTCATCAGGGTCATGGTCGAAGGCGATGATGAAACGCTTATCAACGAAATGGCCTGTGAACTCTGCGATCATATCATGAAGCAGGCGAGCGGTTGAGCGGGGAAAGGACTGCTTAGTCGGCGCCCCAACAATTTCTGCTCAATCGACGGCTGGAATAAATTATCCTAACCCTTGGCTCTCGCCATGGCTTTCAGAAACCCTGCCGTTGACCGTTCAATGACAGAATCGTCAACACAAAAAGCAAGCCTGAAGTATCCCGGCGCCCCGAAACCTCTTCCGGGTACGGCAAGAATTTTCTGTTCCTGAAGCATGCCGACAAACTCAGCGTCATCCGCCAACGGTGATTTTGGGAAGATGTAGAATGCCCCCTTGGGCGGCATGAATTCATAGCCGGCATCTGCGAGAATTTTGCAGAACTTTTCCCTCCGCCTCGTATAAATCGAGTTGTCAACTGATGCCCCCTGGAGTTCCGCAACAACGCGCTGCATCAGAGCAGGTGCATTCACAAACCCCAGAATACGATTTGCCAGGGTAAGCGCCCCGGTGAGAGGGACCTTTTCATCTATTTCCGGGTGCAGAGCAATATAACCGATCCTTTCCCCCGGCAGAGAGAGGTCCTTTGAATAAGAAGAAACGACAATGCTGTTCCGATATGCCAGCATAATACTCGGCACATCGTGGCCATCAAACACGATCTTTCTGTAAGGCTCATCTGCAATGAGAAAAATAGTGCTGGAATATTTCCGTGATGCAGCTGACAACACCCTGCCAAGTTCTGCCAGCGAATCTTTCGAATATATCTGGCCGGTTGGATTGTTGGGACTGTTAATGATAATTGCCTTGGTTCTTTCGGTAAGTGCGGCTTCGATTGCGCCAAGGTCCAGGTCAAATGTTGCATCCGTGGCAACTACCTTGCTAACTCCCCCATGATTGTCCACATAAAACTTATATTCCACGAAAAAAGGGGCCAGAATAAGTACCTCGTCTTCTGGATCAAGCAGGGCTTTCAACGTTACATTCAGCCCTCCGGCTGCCCCGCAGGTCATAAGCATCTCGTCGGCAGAAAGTGTTACGCCCTGCTCGGCCGAAATACGTGCCGCGACTGCCGCGCGGACAAAAGGGTAGCCGCCGTTGGGCATATAGGCATGTGAACCAGGCGTATCTTTTTGGGCCAGCGCCATGAGTGTTTTCTGAAATTCAGGCGGAGGAGGCAGATCGGGATTGCCAAGGCTGAAATCAAAAACATTTTCAGCACCAAATTCCGCTTTGAGCCTGGCTCCCTCTTCAAACATCTTGCGGATCCAGGAAGAACTCTGGGCAAAATCATTCATCTTTTTTGAAATGGCCATTTTTCCCCTCCGATAATTTCAAATTTATCGCAAACTCGTGTTAAACTTTTTGTAAATCCTTATAACAAAGAAGAAGCAATTTTCCAATTACAAGCACATGTTTTTGCATTAGGGCCCTCTATTTCTTGTTGCCGTTTATTCTTTTGTTATTGCCCATGTTTTTTCTTCAAAAACTCATAAGCTCTGTTGATTTCTTTCATTTTTTCCTCAGCAACTTTTTTAAACTCATCTCCCAGGTGTCCCACCTTGTCAGGATGATACTGCATACTCAATTTACGGTAAGCCGCTTTTATTTCACTGAAGCTTGCACCAGGGGAAAGGCCGAGAATTTCATAGTGCCTGGACTCACTGACCTCTTCTGCCGGAGCAGCAGCCCTATAACCGGCTTTGTATTTTGCCTCAACGATCCTCTGATCATAGGCGGAGATCCCGAGATATTCCGCAATATTCCTGGCCAGCTGCAGCTCTGCATCCGAGACCTTTGCGTTGGAGTACAGGACCTGGTAGATCAACTCCAGCAATATCAGTCTGGGCTCATAGGCAAATTCGCGCCTGAATTCCAGCAGCAGCGATTCAATGCTGGCTGTAGAGTCAAGTGCCTCCTTGATAAGCTCTTTGACCCAGTAAAGCTGGCTCTGGGAATAGTGCAGATTGAATTGAAAAAAATGCCGGATTGTTCTGACTTCTTCCCTGGTTACTGTGCCGTCAATCTGGGCTATCTTAACCAGGATATTTATCAGAAGATAGACGAACTTGTTGTGGGTTTCAGTTTGGGACTTCTCATACGCACTTACCTGGCGTCTTATGTAAAATGTAAAGGCCCAGAAAGCTGCTATACCGGCGAGCACCAAAAAAAGAAAAATGAAGACCAAAAGTCCAAGAAATTCGAACAATAAAGGCGCCCCGCCTGCAAGAAACAGCAGCAAGAGCAGCAGCAGTAAGCAACCGCCGCAACCGGGCTGTTCATGTCGTCGATATTCCATATTCTCGGCAGTAGTTATTTTTGCGGGAGATTCTTCCTGGTATTTTAACTAGTCTGCAGAACGAGTGGCAAAGAGGGCCTCGATAAATACCTGGGGATCAAAATCGCGCAGGTCGTCAAGTTTCTCTCCTATGCCAATAAACCTGATAGGGATATTAAAATCATGGCAGATATTAACCACAATCCCACCTTTTGCAGTACCATCCAACTTGGTAAGTGCCAGCCCGGTAATGCCGATAGCTTCATTAAAGAGCCTGGCCTGGGAAATGCTGTTCTGACCTGTGGTTGCATCCAGGACGAGCATGATCTCATGGGGCGCTCCTGCCTGTTTGTTGCCAATCACCCTCTTGATCTTTTTAAGTTCTTCCATCAGGTTCACTTTTGTATGAAGCCGGCCCGCAGTATCAATAATTATTACATCAAAATCCCTGGATGCTGCATAATCCATGGCATCATAAATAACAGAGGAAGGATCCGCCCCCTGTTGTTTCGCAACCACTTCAACACCAACCCGATCCCCCCAAATCTTCAGTTGATCTATGGCTGCGGCCCGGAAAGTATCTGCAGCAACCAAAAGAACACTGCTGCCGGAACGGACAAACTTGTTGGCTAATTTACCGATGGTGGTAGTTTTTCCTACACCGTTCACACCCACCACCATGATGACAAAAGGACCTGTATCCGGCATTTTCATTGCAGCTGTTTCTGCATATCCTGCAAAAAATGACAGGATCCTCTCTTTCAATGCTATCTTTAAAGCCTGGGGGTCGTTGAGTTCCTGCCGTGATACGCGGGATCGGATCTCATCAAGAAGGTCAATGGCTGTATTAACTCCAAGATCCGCAGTAATTAAGATTTCTTCAAGTTCATCCAGAAGCTGGACATCAATCTCTTTCTTGCCCAGAAACAGTTGATCCACCCTGCTGACGAAGGATTCACGCGTTTTGCCCAACCTCTCCTGCAGACGCAGGAACAAACCTTTCTGCTCCTCAGGTATCCCGGCCTGGTCTTCCATCACTGCAGCTGTGCTGTTTTCTTTATCTTCTCCGGAAGCGGATGCTGCAGATATTTTCGTAGCTGCAGCACTTTCGCCACTTTTTTTCTTTTTAAACCAGTCTAACATCAGTTACCCCAGAAAATGTAATAAACATGAGCGCAAAAAACAGCTCCTGCCATGGTTGTTACCTGCTGTTGCCTATGCGCCAGCAAGCCAGGCAAGACCGGCAAGCAGATAAAAAACCGTTTCCAGGCAAAATTCCAGCCTGGGGCCCTGACTTATCTTTTCTCTTTCATACAACCGGATTAACCCGATAATATATAATATGCCGGGAAGCAACCAGAATCCCACCCTGGACATGAAACCCAGCCACGGCATGAGCAACAACATGACCAGCAGCACCCCCATCAGGATATGCAGCAGGAGCAGGGTCTTCTCCTCGCCGATCCACACAGGCAAGGTTTCCTTGCCGACTATCCTGTCGCCCTGCACCTCCATGACATCAAAGAATGCATTCCTCACAAACACAAGAAGCAGGACAAACAATAGGACCGCCAAAGTCCTTAGGCCAGGATAACCATTGGTGCTCCAGGCAGGGATAAGGGTAGTCACAAAGGCCCAGGCCACTGCCACCAAAAAGGTCTTTGATCCCGGGATCTCCTTCAGGCCCCTCACCTTGATATTGGGTAGGAACGACCTGGGAATGACCTGAACGCTATAGAGAATCCCCAGTATGCTCATACCGGCTAGGAGCAAGAAAGACAGTATTCCATGTTCAAACACAAGTGTCAGGGCAAGCCCAAGGGACAGGGCTGAAATTATGAGAAGCGGCCAGCGGTATTTTTCATAAAACAGTGCTCGCAGTGGATCATTGAATTTCTGTTTTTTCCTATCCGTAAAACGGTTCAGGTTGTGCATGGCAAACAGATAGAGGATACTGATCAGGAAATGGCTTGAGTTCGGCACAAGCCCCTGGAGCATCTCTGCGGTATAGGTCAAAAATCCTCCGGCAAAACTGACATAGATATTGGTAGCGAGAAGAAGCCAGAGAAACTTATTGACAACCTGTTTAATCTTTCCCTCTCCCTTGCTGGGTATCGCCTCAAGTATCCTGACCACCCTGTTTATCATCCAGGTGGGCGTGGATGCGCCGGCAGTCACACCGACAGATTCATATTTTGACAGGAGGTCAAGATCGAGCTCATCCTCGGTTTCAACCAGGAAAACAGGTCGTCCTATTCCTTCGGCGATTTCAGCCAGCCGTTTCGTATTGGCACTGTTTTTACCTCCGACTACGACCATGGCGTCTACGACACTGCTTAGGCTGCGCACCTCCTCCTGGCGTTTATGGGTTGCATCACATATGGTATTAAACACCCTGCCTCCGGGAAACCGTTCCAGGATCTTGCTGCTCAGCTCTGCAAAAGCTGTCTCGTCCTGGGTAGTCTGGCTTACGATTATATATGGTGATGCAACCTCCAGATTTCTGACATCCCCCTCGTTACTCACCACATGCCCCAGGTTTCCTGCAAAACCCATTAAACCTTCAACTTCCGCATGGTTGCGATCACCGATAATGACTGTAGCATATCCCTGCTTTTGATATTTCTTGATAATGACCTGCACCTTAACTACATGAGGACAGGTGGCATCCTTCACCGTGGCCCCGGCCACCTGCAACTGCTCTTTCTGGATCGGCGGTACCCCGTGTGCTCTTATAATTACCGTGCCGGACTCCTTTTCCGGCACCTCTTTAAGTATCCTGACTCCCCGTTCCTGCAGAAGGTTGAGGACCTGTGGATTATGGATAAGCGGACCGAAGGTGGATACACCGGTATCCTCATTCTGGATAAGATCCAGTGTGGTCTCCACCGCCCTTCGGACTCCCATGCAGAACCCGGCACTTTTTGCCAAAATTACTTTCATCTCAAGATAACAGTTCTTTTTCGAAATCGTTTTAGTTCAAATAATTTTTTTCATCGCCCATTACTCTATCCCGGCCTTTCGTGAAACATTTTATCCTAATATAAAAAACAGTGAATGAAAACTGCTGGAAAGTTTCTTGATTTATGTGCAACTCTTCATATACTATTTTGTATGGCTGAATAACAGGAATCTTTACTTAAAACCAATGAGTCAGGCCGGGGGAGGAATCCCATGCATGACACCAATGAACTGTAAGAAATACAGGCCCCCTCTCCTGAAATCGGTCACTGTCATATTGACCTTTCCGTCGCTTTTGAAAAATGTCAGAATGTTTGGATAGTTGGCCTGAAAAAGATACTCCTGAGCTTAAACATTTCCTGGAATTTTCGGATGCGGATGATTGTATGGCAGTCAAACCGTGCGCGACTGGCTGATGAAAACTATTAAAGGTGAGCAATTTTAACTTTCCCGTCTTTACTTTCATTATGAAAACCACATGACAACAATACCCGGTCTCCATCCCTTAACCCTGGCTGACAAAAACCTGGTCTCGGCATATCTGCACCGATATTTTCCTGTCATCTCCGAGCATACCTTTACGAACTTATTTGTCTGGCAGCCTTACAGGTCGATTTTCTATGCCGAACTGGAAAACTCCCTGGTTTTCTTCGTCAGGTCAGCCGTCCGAGAAGACGGTTATATCCTCTTTGGCCCCCCGGTCGGCGATGTAAAGATCCATGATATTTTTACAGTCTATGCAGGGAGCCTGATAGGTGGAGTCCGTATACCTGACCGGGATGCTGAAAATATTCCTGCTGCACCATATATAATTCATGAAGACAGGGATAATGCGGATTATGTCTACCGGGTAGATGACCTGGCTGAACTCGCAGGGCGGCACTACGCCAAAAAACGCAACCATATCAAACAGTGCCTGAGCAGTCATACCTGTGAATATGTTCCCATTACTCCAGAACTCATAGGTGAATGTGAAGCCATGCAGGAAAACTGGTGCAAAAGCAGGGATTGCGGCCGCAATCCCGGATTATGCAACGAAGCCAATGCCATTGCCGAGACCTTTGCCCATTTCAAAGAATTCGAGCTCCTCGGCGGTGCAATCAGGGTTGACGGAACGATCCAGGCTTATGCCATAGCAGAGGAACTGCATCCCGGAACTGCAGTCTGGCATTTTGAAAAGGCCATGGGCAATATTCAGGGGCTCGGCCAGCTTATTAACCAGTGGTTTTCAAAGTATGGCCTTTCAGGCTTTGAATATGTCAACCGTGAACAGGATCTCGGCATCCCTGGCATGCGCCAGGCGAAAGAAAGCTACTATCCCCACCACATGGTGGCAAAAAGTTATATTTCCCTCTCAGCTCACCAGCCCATCACTGCCAGGAGCATCAAAGCAGAGGGGTGCGCTGCGCACGAACATTGATCCGTTAATTATCCTCTTTTTCTAAAGCGACCTCTAACGCCTCCTCGATACCCTGCACCAGGTGAAACGTGATCCCCTTCTTTACATTATCGGGAAGTTCAACAACATCCTTCTCATTGAGATAGGGCAGGATAATATTCTTTATGCCAGCCCGCACCGCGGCAATCACCTTCTCCTTAATACCCCCGACCGGCAGAACGTCTCCACGCAAGGTGATCTCGCCGGTCATGGCGACATCCTTGCGTACCGGTCTCCCGGTATACAATGAAGCCAGTGAAACAACCATGGCCACCCCTGCTGAAGGTCCATCCTTGGGAATGGCGCCCTCAGGAACATGGATATGGGTGTCTGTTTCTGCAAAAACAGAGTCTGCAATAGAAAAGCGAGAGGCCTTGGAGCGTAAATAGGTCATTGCCGCAGTTGCCGACTCCTTCATGACATCTCCAAGTTTACCTGTAAGGGCCAATCCACCCTTGCCCGGCATCTTCGCAGATTCGATAAAGAGGATGTCGCCGCCCACCGGAGTCCAGGCAAGCCCGGTAGCAAGTCCGGGCCCCCAGGTCCTGGCCATTATTTCCGGGAAAAAGCGGATGGGACCGAGATATTTCTGCAGGTCTTCGGAAGAGACCAGGGTCTTGCCGGTTTTGCCTGATACGATATCTTTTGCCACGCCGCGGCATATTGCAGCCAACTCACGCTCAATATTACGAACGCCTGATTCCCGCGTGTATGAGCGGATAATAGTCCGGATAGCATCATCTGTCAGTTCCAGATCGTCTCGGGTCAAACCGTGGGCTGCAAGCTGTTTTTCGATCAAGTGCTCCCTGGCGATCATCACCTTCTCATCCTCTGTATAACCGGGCAGTTCAATGACTTCCATCCTGTCGCGCAGGGGGCCCGGAATGGTGTCAAGGATATTGGCCGTGGTAATGAACATTACCCTTGAAAGGTCAAAGGGGATTTCCAGGTAATGGTCAGCGAAGGAGAAATTCTGCTCCGGATCGAGCACTTCGAGCAGGGCAGAAGAAGGGTCTCCCCTGAAATCCATGCCCAGTTTGTCGATCTCGTCCAGCATAAAAAGTGGATTGTTTGAACCTGCCTTGCGCAGGCTCTGGATAATCCGTCCGGGCAGAGCACCGATATAGGTTCTTCTGTGCCCCCTGATCTCAGCCTCGTCACGGACACCGCCCAGAGACATCCGGACAAACTTTCTTCCCAGGGAGCGGGCAATGGACTGCCCAAGGGACGTTTTGCCCACGCCCGGTGGCCCTACAAAGCAGAGGATGGGACCATGCATGTCATTTTTGAGCTTACGCACGGCAAGAAACTCTATTATCCGCTTCTTGATCTTTTCTAGACCGTAATGATCCTGGTCTAGGATGCGCTGGGCTTCATCAATATCAAGAGAGTCGTCTGTAGAAATCTCCCATGGCAGGTCCAGGATCCATTCCAGATAGGTCCGTGAAACGGTGTATTCCGGTGAAGAGGGAGGTATCTTTGCCAGTCTGTCTAGCTCCTTTTCTGCTGCCTTGCGGGGTTCTTCGCCTAATTTGGCCGCCTTGACCCTCTTTCTGAGCTCGTTGATATCAGCATGTTCGTCCTCCTCGCCAAGTTCCTTGCGGATCGCTTTCAACTGCTGGCGCAGGAAAAATTCACGCTGCTTTTCATCCATGTCCTCTTTGACAGCCTTCTGGATCTGATTGCTCATCTCAACGGTTTCAAGGCGTTTGGCAAGTTCTTCCGCCACCCTGCGCAGCATTTTCTTGAGTTCATGGATTTCAAGAATTGTCTGCTCCTCTTCCAGGGAGAGGTTTAACTGGGAGGCGATTAAATATGCTACATGAAAGGGGTCTGTAATGGCCATCACGGTCATGTAAAGTTCCGGCGGCAGCTGTGAAAGCGTTATCAGTTTCTTAAACTGGTTGCGCAGGTTGAGAATGTGGGCTTCAACCTCCTTGTCCTCCTCAACTTTCATTTCAAGAACTTCGATCCGGGCTTTCAGGTAAGGTTCCTGGACGGTGTATTCCAGGATTCTAATCTTTTTGATCGCGCTCATGACGACCTGGTAGAAGCCTTCCTGGGATTTGATAAGCTTGTGAATGTAGCAGGCCACCCCTATGGAAAAAAGATGGTCGGAAAGTTTTCCCGATGCTTTCATATCATGGATTTTTTTATGTGAAACCACGGCAAGCAGCCGGTCTTTCAGCAAGGCATCGTCTATCAACTGCCTCGATGCCTCGTTGGAAACCTGTAGGGGAAATCCCATGCCGGGGAAAAAAACAAACTCATTCAGCGGCAAAACGGACAACTCCTCCGGGATGGGCAATTCTGCGGGATTTACACTAATTTGCATATCTGTCGCTGCTTTGTCGTCGGCCATGACATGTTATCCGTTTACTCAGTTGCTAAGGGACAGAGCAGCTCTTTGATTCCTTGGGCAGCCTGATCTCTAGAATACCGTTATGGCAGCTGAAGGTTGGCGAAGAAATCTGGACAGCAACGGGAAAGGTTATAACCCTTTTAAAATAGCCCATTTCAATCTCCAGTTGGTGGATGCAGCAGACATTTGAGCGCTTGGGCAGATTTCGCCTTCCCTGCACAGTAATTCGCTTCTTTTCAGCAGTAATTGTCATATTATCCATGTCTATCCCCGCTGTATCCATGAAGACAATGATGTCATCTGTTGTTTCATAGACATCCACAGCCGGCTGCCAGCCATCACTGGATGGCATGGGTATCATTCTTGACAAAGAGCTGCTTCTCAGCATTCTGCCCATCTGCCTTTCCAGTTGCTTGAACTCTTCCAGTATTCTTCTGTCAAAATCGTCCATCATCATCACCTGCACGAAAAAATAGAGCTCGCATTGCTACAGGGGCTCTCCTGGAAATCCTCGTCTCAGAATCAATAAGAAAACTCCAATATTCTGCCCAAAAGGTATCTTTTATCATGCTAATTTACCTATATCATCAAAAACAAATCAAGCATAAAGCATTATTCCCAGGATACCGACTGTATGCCGGACATCAAAAAGTATTTCATATTCGCTTTTAAAACTTTAAGCATTAAAGTATATAGATACACCTTAATTATTCAAACCGGCTTTCTATTTTTGGAGGTAAATTTCCATGTCAGATGCATGCAAGACATGTCCGAGTAAAAGCAGTGAGCAAAAGGGCACCTGCGGAACTGTAAAAGCTGCCAAAGCGTTACAGGACATAGCTATAACTTCAGCATTAACAAAAATTAAGCATAAGATCCTTGTCATGAGCGGCAAGGGAGGCGTAGGCAAGAGCACCGTGGCAACGAACCTGGCCCTGGGTTTGGCCAAGAGGGGTTATCAGGTAGGGCTGATGGATGTAGACCTCCATGGTCCTGATATCTGCCGCATGCTGAACCTGACAGACAGGCTGCAGAGGACCAAAGAGGAAAAAACTTCGTTGGTCCCTCCTATGCGCTTCAATGACAAATTGAAGATCATGTCGCTCGAATACATGATGGAAAACCGTGACGAGGCCATTATCTGGCGCGGCCCGCTCAAGATCCAGGCAATCCGTCAGTTTATTGCTGAAATTGACTGGGGCAAGCTTGACTATCTTGTTATTGACGCCCCGCCCGGCACAGGAGACGAACCTCTTTCCGTGGCCCAGACCATCAAGGACGTCCACGCCTTGATCGTTACAACACCCCAGGAGGTTGCCCTAGCCGATGTCCGTAAATCCATAAATTTCTGCCGCCATGTTAATATCAGGATCCTTGGGGTCGTGGAAAACATGAGCGGGTTTATCTGTCCCCACTGTGACAAGCCGGTCGATATTTTCGGAACCGGCGGCGGCAAAAAAACAGCCCTTGAATTCAACCTGCCTTTCCTCGGAAATGTCCCCATGGACCCGAAGGTGGTAGCGGGAGGAGACAGCGGCAGGCCTTATCTTTCCTCAGGGGCCGGCTCTGCTGCAACCAAGGCCTTTGACCATGTCATTGATAACGTTATTAAAGAGCTGCCTACAAAAAAGGAATCATAGGGGTCCGGGTAATGTATGGAAAAAGAAGGCAACCGGCTTTTGCACTGAAATTTCATGCGGGGGAACAGTATGCGCATTAAACAGATGACGGTCGGCATGATGGGAGTCTGCTGTTATATCGTGTCCTGTGAAGAGACAGGGGAAGGTCTGATTATCGATCCGGGGGGAAATGAGGATGAGATCCTGGAAGCCTGCCAATCCGGGAATATAACTGTAAAATACCTTGTCAACACCCATGGTCACCCCGATCATGTCTGCGGCAACAAATATCTCAAAGATGCTACCAAAGCTAAAATTGTCATGCATAAAGCTGATGCTGAGTTTTTCGGCCAGGAAAACGTTGAACAGTTTTTCTCGCAGCTCGGATTGCCTTCATCTCCTCCTGTTGATAAACGGGTCGTAGACGGTGATACCATTGCTTTCGGCAGGGAATCCCTTGCGGTTATCCATACGCCAGGCCATACTCCCGGCGGCATTTGCCTCTATTCCGAACCCCATCTCTTTACCGGTGATACTCTGTTTGCGGGGGGTGTGGGGCGTACCGACTTTCCCGGAGGTTCCACGCAGCAACTGCTGCATTCCATTAAAGAAAGGCTGCTGACCCTGCCTCCTGATACCATTGTCTGGCCCGGGCACGGCTATGGAGGAGAGCACTCCACCATTGCGCAGGAGAAAACATCCAATCCTTTTCTCACGGGAGGCTGGTACTAGTGCGTGAAATCATCCTGGGAACTGCTGGACATGTAGATCACGGCAAGACCAGCTTTATCCGGGCACTGACCGGAATCGATACTGACCGCCTCAAGGAAGAAAAGGCGCGGGGAATTACCATAGAGCTTGGCTTTGCCTATCTGGATCTACCGTGTGGCCACCGCCTGGGTATCGTTGATGTCCCGGGCCATGAGAAGTTTGTCAAGAACATGGTGGCAGGCGCTTCCGGTATGGACCTGGTTGCCTTCATTATTGCTGCAGATGAAGGCATTATGCCGCAAACCCGGGAACATTTCGAAATCTGCCGACTGCTTGGCATTCGACGGGGCCTTATCGTTATAACCAAAAAAGACATGGTGGAAACGGACTGGCTTGAACTGGTGAAGGATGATGTGAGGACGTTCTTCAACGGTTCATTCCTGGAAGACGCGCCCCTGGTCTCGGTATCCTCAACAACCGGGGAGGGGATAGAAGAGGTCAGGACCATTCTAGACAACCTTGTGGCAGCTTCCACATTCTCGGAACCGCATGGTCCTTTTCGCCTGCCGATTGACAGGGTATTTACCATGAAGGGCTTTGGTACGGTTATAACAGGCACAGCTATTTCAGGCCGGGTAAAAACCGGTGAGGATCTCATGATTTACCCCGGCCGCAAGTCCGGAAAGATACGGGGAATTCAGGTTCACAACAAGGATACCGGGGAAGCGGAAGCCGGTCACAGAACAGCAATTAACCTTCAAGGTTTGGAGCGAGAGGCCATCAACCGAGGTGACATGGCCGCTTCTGTCGACTGCCTGCAGCCGTCCTATCTGCTTGACAGCCATTTTTTCTACCTAGCTTCCAACAAAAAAACCTACAAGAACCGGGCCCGGGTGCGGATTCATATTGGTACTGCTGAGATCATGGGACGCATAGTCCTGCTGGAGGTTGAAGAACTGGAGCCGGGCGTTGAAGCAAATGTCCAGATACTTCTCGAAGAAAAGGTTGGCTGCTGGCCCGGTGACAGGTACGTCATCCGCAGCTACTCCCCGGTTTATACCATAGGCGGTGGCATGATATTCAATGGCTCACCCAGAAAAAGAAAGAGATTCAGGGATGAAAACAGGCAGGTATTTCAGACTTACAGGAAAAATATACCAGAGGAACTCGCCCTGCTCCATATCAGGGAAAGCGGGTATAACGGTCTGCCCCTTGACAGGCTTGCTGTCAAGATGGGTGTGTTCGGTAACCGCCTCAAAAAGATAGTGCAGCTGCTGCTCTCATCCCGGAAAGTTATCCTCATCGAACAGGAAAAACAACGCATGGTTGCAGCTGAAGTATACGAAAAATTGAGTCAGAAACTGAGCTCGACTCTTGGAGCCTATCACGAGGAGAACCCTCTGAAACCAGGCCTGCCGAAGGAAGAGCTGCGCGCCCTCCTTTACCGTGCTCTTGACCAGCGGCTTTTTCAGTTTCTGCTTAATGACCTCCAGAAAAAAGAAAAAATTGCTCAGGACGGTCCATTAATCCGGTTAGCGCTCCACCGGGTATCCTTGAAAGATGAAGAAAAAACTCTGCGCAGGGAACTTGAAGCTTTTTACCTGCAGGCAGATCTTGCTCCACCAACCATCAAGGAGGTCATGGCAAAATTCACCAGCTACCCAGCACATCTTTTAAAAGAGGTGCTGGCAATTATGGTACGCGATGGGTTTCTTGCCAAGGCAACCGAAGAACTGTACTTTCATAAGCCAGCCCTTGATAACCTAAAAGAAAAACTGGTTGATCATCTGGTCAAAGCAGGCGAGATAGATATGCCTGCTTTCAAGGACATGACCGGACTTTCAAGAAAGTTCAGCATCCCGCTTCTTGAATACTTCGATAAAACAAGAGTTACCATGCGGGTTGGCGATAAACGCATTCTCAGGGAGAAACAATATCAGTAGAGTTGTCGGCAACACCACTGGCCTTAAAACCGCCCAGCTCAAACGACTTGAGCGTTTGGGCAAGAAACGCATTGCACCCGATTTGATAGTCAGTCATGAAATATCCAGGACCATGGCTGAACTCTCCCATGAAACGGGGCGTCAGGTCGGCGTTCTCATTGATCGTTCAGGTCAGGTCGATCTCGTTATTGTCGGTGATTCCAAGCAGATTGTTATCCCTGCCCTGTCAGGCATCAGGTCGTCAGGCGGACGTCTGAAGGGACTGCGCTGCATTCACACCCACCTTGCTGCAGAAGACATTACCGACGATGACCTGGTCGACCTTTTATTCCTGCGCCTTGACTTGATGGGGATCATAAAGATTAGACCGGATGGGCAGCCTGAAAAACTATATAGCGCACACCTGGTCCCTTCCCCTGTCGAAGGAAGAAACTGGGCCTTTCTGGCGCCAATTTCGCCGGGTCAGCAGTCATTTGGCTTTGATGAGCTTATTGGCGCCCTTGAGGAGGAATTTACCCGGTTGCAGCCTCTTCGGGCTGTTGATAAAGGGAAGGACCGGGCCATCCTGGTAAGCGTCATCACCCCTTCCAGGTACCAAGGCCGCGATTCTGCCCAGGAGTCGATGGATGAACTTGTTGAACTGGCCCGTTCTGACGATGTCATTATCCTGGATACCGTTATCCAACATCGCAAAACGATAAATCCCAAGTTTATCCTTGGAAAAGGCAAGTTGGGGGAAATAATGCTTGCAGCCCTGCGGCTCAACGCCAATCTGCTCATCTTCAACCAGGAGCTCAACCCCTCGCAGATCCGCTCGATTACGGATCTCACGGAGTTACGGGTCATTGACCGTACCCAGCTCATCCTGGACATTTTTGCCAGGAGGGCCTTAAGCCGCGAAGGCAAGCTGCAGATCGAAATGGCCCAGCTAAAATATATGCTGCCGCGCCTCACAAAGAGGGATGATGCCCTTTCCCGCCTTACCGGAGGCATTGGCGGTCGCGGCCCTGGCGAGACAAGGCTGGAGATAGACCGCAGGCGCATTAACGATCGGCTGGCCTATCTTGCCAAGAAGTTGAAACAGGTTAGCAGGGAACGCTATCAGAGACGATCCAGGCGGCGCAAAAAGGGGATACCGGTCATATCATTAGTCGGTTACACCAATGCCGGCAAATCCACCTTCCTCAACACGCTTACAGCAAGTGAAATCAGAGCTGAAGACAAGCTTTTTGCAACGCTGGACCCCACCAGCCGCCGGCTCCGTTTCCCTAAAGACCTGGAGGTAATAATAACCGACACGGTCGGTTTTATCCGTAATCTGCCTGCTGAACTCCTCCAGGCATTTAAGGCCACACTGGAAGAGCTCCATGAAGCCGACATGCTGGTCCATGTCATAGATGTGAGCAATCCACGGTTCCCTGACCAGGTTGCCGTAGTCGAAAAACAATTGCGGGATCTGGACTTGGATCAAATAGCCTGCCTGAGAGTCCTGAATAAGACTGACATGGTTGCAGAAGATTTTGCCGAAAAAATGTGCAAAGAGTACCAAGCGGTTTCCTTAAGCGCTCTCAATCCCCTTACATTTGGTCCTTTCCTGGATGCGGCCAAGAAAATTATCGGCAGGCTTCAGGAGCAACCGGATTATGAAAGCGCTCTTTGATGAAATGCGATCCAAAATGGTGTGGTGATAAACTCCCTTCTCTTCATATTCCAAGGTTTATAAGTGATCTGTTCCTCTTCAAGCCAGAATTAGTAAAAGCCAGACTACCACCACATTAAGCAAGGAAAGAAAAACAGCCGCGGATCCCATATCCTTAGCCCGGCCGGCCAGGTCATGTTCCTCTTTGCCCATCCTGTCAACTGCTGCCTCAACTGCACTGTTGAGCAACTCGACGATCAGGACAAGCACAAGGCTGCCAAGCAGCAGGGCTTTCTCAACTCCTGTCTTGCCAATATATAAGGCCAGGGGTGCCAATATGAGGCACAGGAGCAATTCCTGGCGAAAGGCGGCCTCATGCAGAAATGTCGCCTTAAGGCCGGACATTGACCACCCAAAGGCACTGAATAAACGTCCCAACCCTTTGCCGCCTCTCTTTGTCATAAACCCTGCCTGACTGTTGAATATTCACATGCTATACATAATGACACATTACTCTTCATGCCAGCTTATGCAATCCTCCGGGCATAACATTATCACTTCATCAACCTCTTTTTCAGAATAATCCGGCCGGTCCTCGATTTCAATATAGCCAGCATCATTATACCTGAATACTTCAGGGCAGATTTCAACGCAGCCCATGCAGAGGGTACATGCTCCGATATCTATGTCAGGTTTTCTCATTTTCCCTATGTTCTCTAATAGTTAATCATAAATAATTGAGGTGTAGCGCTCGAGTATCTCTTCGGTTTCCCTGTCAAGCAGATCAGCAACCTCGTGGATCTGGTATTCTTTCCCGCAGCATGTGCAGCGCATACGTATTTTTCTGCACATACGCAAAACCTCGAGTTTCCCTTTACACTTTTTACAGTGCATCATATCTGTTCTTACCCGCTTTAACTCAATAACTCAGAATCATATGAGCCGAGTATGCTGCAATTGCGCCAATAATTTTACGTCAGTAATTGTTCCCTGGTAAATACAGAATGCAGTTTAAAACCTTCTGCAGCCAACGCTTCAACTCCACCCTCCTGGCGATCTACAACGGTTGCAACCAGGCCTACCTTAAATCCCTGGGTTTTCACTCTTTCAATTACCTGCAGGAGTGTACCGCCGGTTGTCACCACATCTTCAAGCAGAGCCACCGAAGCTCCTTCTGCCAGGTTCTCCTTGCCTTCTATATAGTTCTCCGTGCCATGTGACTTTGGTTCTTTCCTGATTATAAATGCAGGCAAAGGGCTCCCTTCCAGGTAACTCACAATAGAGACCGCTGTTACCAGCGGATCTGCTCCCAGGGTCATACCACCAACACCGCCAATATTCTGCCCTTCTCTCGTAATCAGTTCATAGAGGAGGCTACCGCAGAGAAACGCGCCTTCTGCATCAAGGGTTGTCTGCTTTCCGTCTATGTAAAAATCCGACTCCCTGCCTGAAGAAAGCTTGATTCTTCCCTTGCGATAAGATTTCTGCAGTAAGAGTTCTTTCAGCCGACGCTGCATCTGCTTTAAATCCTTAACCATGTATCTTCCCCTTGGTTTCAACCTGTATATCCCTCTTGTAGAAGAGAGTGTTTTAGTTCCCGGGAGAACAGTTTGTATTTGCGCATGATTTTTTCGGCATAAAATGGTAAATAAGTACAACCTTTTTAACAGGGAGAAAAGAAAAAACTCGTATTAGTGCTTTTAGTCAGGTAGATTTGCCTAAATATTTTATGCAGTTAACTCCTTAAATTTATGTTTGCAGTACGGATCATCCATGACCAGGCCTGCTCCTCATCCTGTGATGGAACAGCATAAATAAATAATGAATTCAATCACCTTTTAAAATATTGGGAAAAATATGTGCGGTATAGTTGGTTATATCGGTACCAGGAAAGTTGTCCCCATCCTCCTGGAAGGACTTAAACGCCTTGAGTACAGAGGGTACGACTCCGCAGGCTTGGTCTATTTGCAGGACAACAGGTTGATAAAACACCGTGCCCAGGGAAAACTCACCAACTTGGGGAAAATTGTTGAAGGGGTGCTGGGCGTTGAAAGCCATGTTGGTCTCGGTCATACACGCTGGGCTACCCACGGTGCCCCGACTACTGCAAATGCCCATCCGCACGGTGACTGCAAAGATAACCTTGTGGTGGTGCATAACGGCATTATCGAAAACTACCAAACCCTGCGGACGGAACTTCAAAAAAAGGGACACATATTCCGCTCCGAAACAGATACCGAGGTCCTGGCCCACCTCATTGAGGAGTGTCTAGACAAGGATCTGGTACAGGCTGTCCGAAAGGCTCTTAAAAGGGTCAAGGGCTCATTCGCAGTCGGCATACTCTGGAGAAGCCAGCCAGATATCATAGTGGCTGCCAGAAATCATAGCCCTCTTGTCCTTGGTATCAATAACAGCGACGGCACCCTGTTAGCCTCAGATGTTCCAGCCCTTCTGCCTTATACCAAAAAAGTTGTTTTTCTCGAGGATAGAGAGATTGCTGTTCTCTCGGCAGACAAGTGGGAGGTCAGAAATCTCGATAGCGGCCGCAAGATGAATAAGCAGGTGCAAACCATTACCTGGAATGCCGGCATGGCGGAAAAAGCCGGGTTCAAGCATTTTATGCTCAAGGAAATATTCGAGCAGCCGCAGGCGCTGATCAACACCCTGCGCGGCAGGATTGAGCCACAAAGCGGCAAAGTCGAACTGCCTGAACTTAAGAAGCTGGCAAAAGAACTCAAAAATATTGAGCGCATAGCCCTTGTTGCCTGCGGCACCTCATGGCATGCGGCCCTGGTGGCGAAGTATTGGTTCGAGGAATGGGTTGGCATCCCAATCGAGGTTGATATTGCATCCGAGTTCCGTTACCGCAAGCTACTTTTAAACAAAAATGTCCTTACCCTTTCCATCTCCCAATCCGGTGAAACCGCAGATACCTTGGCAGGGATACGACTCGCTTCTCAACTCGGCTCCAAGGTTGTCACCATTTGCAATGTGGTGGGAAGCACCATGACTAGAGAGGCGGATGCTACACTTTATACCCATGCCGGCCCGGAGATCGGAGTTGCGTCGACCAAGGCATTTACCAGCCAGCTGGCTGCCCTTTTCCTTTTGGGTTCCTACCTGGGGCAGGTTAGGAAAACTTTGCCGCCAGATAAAGTCAAGCAACTTGGCCAGGCTATGATCGGGCTTCCTCCGCTTCTGGAGGAGAATCTTCCTGTCCTGCAAAAAAAGGTGAGAGTTGTTGCAGAACGCTTTTATGACAGCCGCAATTTTCTATTTGTCGGCAGGTGGCTGAACTTTCCCATCGCCCTGGAAGGCGCATTAAAACTAAAGGAGATATCATACATCCATGCCGAGGGTTATGCCGCCGGTGAATTAAAACACGGCCCCATCGCACTCATAGACAAGGATATGCCCATCGTAGGCCTGGTCCCCAGAGACAAGGTCTACGAAAAATCCATTTCCAATATTGAGGAAATCAGGGCCAGGCAGGGACAGCTCATTCTTATCGGCTCCAAAGGTGACAGGCAGTTGAAAAAAATTACCGATCATGTGTTGTATATGCCCAAAGCCCCAACCATGGTGCCGGAGCTGAACCCCGTTCTTTTCACCATACCAGCCCAGCTGCTGGCATATGAAATTGCCACCCTGCGCGGCTGTGATGTCGATCAGCCAAGAAACCTGGCGAAAAGCGTAACCGTAGAATAATTGTGATTGATTCACGCCATTTTTGTGATGCTGCAAAAATAATTTTAATCCTTTTCCAATAAACATTGAGGCAAATATGACACCAGAATTGACTAAACTTAAGGACAAAATTGCACAGAGAGAATTTCTGCTGGGGATTATCGGATTAGGATATGTCGGCCTGCCCCTAAGCCTTACCTTTTTACGCAAGAATATCCCAGTCCTCGGCTTTGATCTTGATGCCAAAAAAATTGACATGCTGCATGCCGGAGTCAGTTATATCAAGCATATCCCTTCAGATCAACTGGCCGGATTTGTGCAGCAGGGTAAATTTTCTGCCACGGCTGATTTCTCCCGGCTTAATAAACCGGATGTTCTGCTGATATGTGTTCCGACCCCCTTGACCCAGAACAGAGAGCCGGATATGCAGTTTATAGAGAATACAGCCCATTCCATAGCCAAAGTCCTGCGGCCTGGGCAGATGGTCATCCTCGAATCAACAACCTATCCGGGTACTACAGTTGAGCTGCTACTACCTATCCTTGAAAACAAAGGGCTTGCGGCAGGAAAAGATTTTGCTCTCGCCTTTTCCCCAGAACGTGAAGATCCCGGCAACCCCAGGTTCAATACTGCGGATATTCCTAAAGTTGTGGGTGGCATCAATGACGAATCCACCAGGCTTGCAGCAGATTTTTATAAAACCGGCCTGCAGTCTGTGGTGGAGGTTTCCTCTACCCAGACCGCAGAAATGTCAAAGCTCCTTGAAAACATCTTCCGCAGCGTCAATATAGCCTTAGTGAATGAGCTGAAGATCCTCTGTCACCGCATGGGAATTGATGTTTGGGAGGTGATCAGGGCTTCCAGCACCAAGCCCTTTGGCTATATGCCTTTTTATCCCGGTCCCGGGCTTGGCGGGCACTGCATCCCCATCGATCCATTCTACCTGACATCAAAGGCCCGGGAGTACGATTTTCCCACCAAGTTCATTGAACTGGCCGGAGAAGTCAATACCGCCATGCCCTACTACGTTGTGCAGCGTGTCATGGAAGCCTTGAACGGCAGGAGAAAATCTATCAATGGCTCCAAAATTCTTTTGCTTGGCATGGCCTATAAAAAAGATGTTGATGACCCGAGGGAATCACCTTCCTTCAAACTGTTAGATCTTCTGCAAGAAAAAGGCGCTGCGGTGCACTATAACGACCCGCACATTCCAACGTTACCACCGATGCGGAAATACTCCTTTAACCTCAAAAGCACTGACCTTACTGCAGAGGCATTAGCATCCATGGACTGTATACTGCTAGCTACCGATCATTCTGCCTATGACTACCGGTTCATCCTTGAGCATGCAGACCTGATAGTTGACACCCGCAATGCCTTCAACGGCTTAAAGGGTGCTGCAGAAAAGGTCGTGCAGGCTTAAAGGAACTGCTGACACGTTACATATGATCTCCCTGGGAATAGAACGGCTTATTTTGTCACCCCCGCAATGGCTTTCAGAACACAGGCTCGGACTCCTTTGTAACCAGGCCTCAACAGACAGCAAGCTCATTCATAGCCGAGATCTTCTCAGCAATAGTTTTCCAGACCGGCTGACTTGTCTTCTCACGCCCCAGCATGGCTTCTTCTCAGAAAAACAGGACAATATGATTGAATCCGTCCATACTTTTGATTCGGCAACCGACCTGCCTATTTACAGCCTTTACAGTAGAGAAAGGCGCCCCACCAAAGAAATGTTCGATCTTTTCGATGTGCTTGTCATCGATTTATTTGACGTAGGCACCAGGGTCTATACCTTTCTCTACACCATGGCCTATTGCCTTGAAGCTGCAGCAGAGTTCGGCAAAAAGGTATTGGTACTGGACCGGCCCAATCCTGTCGGCGGAACACAGGTGGAAGGCAATATCATTCAAGAGGATTGCTATTCATTCGTGGGACTCTACCCCATCCCCATGCGTCACGGTCTGACATTTGGAGAACTTGCCCTTCTCCTCAACAACCATTTCAACATTGGAGCTGACCTGGAAATTATGTCCATGCAGGGTTGGCACCGTCATATGTTATACCCCGACACTGAACTGGCGTGGGTGTTCCCCTCGCCAAACATGCCTTCACCACTGACAGCCCTTGTCTATCCCGGCCAGGTGATCTGGGAAGGCACAAATATTTCAGAGGGCCGCGGCACCTGTCTGCCCTTTGAACTCTTTGGCGCCCCTTTTTTTGATCATGATGAGATTCTGCACAAAATAAAAAAAAGCATTGAACTGCCCGGTTGCCTTCTGCGGCCACTCATATTCGAGCCCACGTCTAATAAGTGGGCCGGGAAAACCTGCAAAGGGTTCCAGGTCCATATCACGGATCCGACAATCTTTCGCCCGTATCGCACCTCTCTGGCTCTTCTGCAGGCTGTCATGCTCCTTTACCCTGATGCTTTTGCATACAAAAAACCTCCCTATGAATACGAATATGAGCGTTTGCCCATGGACTTGATCCTCGGGGATATCCATGTCCGGAAAGCCCTCGAACAGGGTGAAAATATAATGGATATTGAAAACTCATGGCAGAATGACCTGGAAGATTTTAAAAAATTAAGGCAGGAAATATTTCTCTACAACTGATCCCTTTACTTGATTCCCATAACAAGGTATTTTTCTCATTTTTGAGGGCAAACAAGGTCATAAAATGTTTTCATAGACTTATGTATGGTTGCAAAAACTAAGACACTTGCGGAGCTTTCCCTGATGGTGGACGGTGAACTCACCGCTGACCCTGAAATTGCAATACAGGGCTTAGCTGATCTGACCTCAGCCGGCCCAGGGGAGATTTCCTTTCTGGTCAAGGCAGCCGGACTGGAAGTGCTAAAAAAGAGCAAAGCCTCAGCCTTTATCGTGCCGACTGACTTGACCTATAACGAAAAACCCTTAATTAAGGTGAAAAACCCTTACCTGGCTGCAGCCTGCATCCAGAATTTCTTTCAGGATAAACTATTTCAAGCCAAAGGCATCAGCCCAAAGGCCTATATAGGTTGTAATTGTGAAATACCCGATGAAACTTCAATCGGCTCTTTTGTTGCTATCGGCGACCGGGTCAGGCTGGGGAAACGTGTTACCCTGCATCCAGGTGTTGTCATTGGCGACGATGTTGTGGTCGGCGACGACTGTCGGCTCTACCCTAACGTCACAGTATACAACTCTTGCACCATCGGCGCACGGGTCATCATCCACAGCGGTGCTGTTATTGGCAGTGACGGCTTCGGATTTGCCACAGACGAGAAAGGCAATCATGTCAAATGGCCCCATACCGGGACCGTACAAATTGATGATGATGTGGAGATCGGTGCCAATGTGACCGTTGATCGTGGCACCTTTGGCAAAACCCATATCATGCAGGGCACAAAGATGGACAATCTCGTTCAGATCGGACATAACGTAAAGATTGGTAAAAATTGCCTGATCGTGGCACAGGCTGGCATTGCCGGCAGCGCCTCTTTGGGCAGAAACGTTGTTTTAGGGGGGCAGGCTGCCGTAAAAGGACATATACACCTTGATGACGGCGCCATGGTGGCTGGCAAATCCGGCGTGCATTCCAGCGTGCCAAAGGGTGCCATTGTTTCCGGATATCCCGCTATTCCCCACAAGGACTGGTTAAAGGCCAGCACCATCTTTGCAAAACTGCCGAAACTTTATGGCGAACTGCACGACATGAAGAAAAAAATTGAAAAGATGTATGAGAAACTTTTCCCGGGTGAAAGGCAGAAATAGATTTTTGAAGAAGCATTTTTACCCTTCGCAGTCAATCTTCATACTCTATAATGAGCTTGTTTTTGACAGTGACTGTTCAACAAAAGACACAATGACGAAGGAGAGGAAGAATGGCAAGTGATATAACAACCTTGGACATAAAAGAAATACTCAGGCTTCTGCCGCACCGCTATCCGTTTTTGCTGGTGGACCGGATCCTTGAGGGAGAGAAAGGGAAAAGCATGGTGGGCCTGAAAAATGTCAGCATGAACGAATCCTTTTTCCAGGGTCACTTTCCTTCCGATCCCATAATGCCAGGCGTTCTCATTCTTGAAGGAATGGCCCAGGTAGGAGGCATTCTGGCCTTCTATTCCATTCCTGAAATGATTGGCGAGAAACTTATCTATTTTGCGGGTATTGACAAGGTGAGATTTCGTCGGCCGGTTATTCCCGGAGACCAGCTAATCTATGAAATGTTGGTTCTTAAACAGAAGGGAAAAATCTGGAAGATGGAGGGTAAGGCTAAGGTAGAAAACGATGTTGTTGCAGAAGCAGAATTTATGGCTGCCTTTTCCTGATATACTTTCCTCTTCCTTAATAATGCCAGACAAGTGAAAAAAAATATGATGATTCATCCTACCGCATTAGTTGATCCTGCAGCAGAACTTGACAGTTCAGTCACTGTCGGCCCTTATGTGATCATTGAAAAAGGGGTTGCCGTCGGCCGGGATTCCATAATCAAGCCCCACAGCATTATATCCGGCCCTACAACCATAGGTTCAGGAAATATTATCGGCCCTTTTGCCACCATAGGAGCGCCTCCCCAGGACCTGAAATACAAGGGGGAGGATACTGAACTTATTATCGGCGACAACAACCAGATCCGGGAATATGTCTCCATACATCGCGGCACCATTACTGACAAGGGGGTTACAAGTCTCGGCAACGACAACCTGCTCATGGGCTATGTCCACATCGCCCATGATTGTGTTATCGACAATTCGGCTATCCTGGCCAATGCAGTCACCCTGGCAGGACACGTCCATATTGAAGACTATGCAATAATCGGCGGCCTGGTCGCCATACATCAGTTTTCCAGAGTTGGCACCCATTCATACATTGGCGGTGTCTCCGGCATAAGTAAGGATGTACCGCCTTTTATCATTGTAAGCGGCACCCGTAAACATATGCGGGTTTCCGGTATCAACAAGATCGGCTTGCGCCGCCGCGGATTCGACAACGATACCATCAAAAAACTGGACAGGGCATACAAGATCATTTTCATGACCCATGATCTCCTGTTACAGGAAGCTTTGGAACAGGCTGCAAGGGAAGTACCGGATTGCGAACCTGTTGTCCAGCTCATTGATTTCTTCCGCAGCAGCAAACAGGGCGTAATCAGAACGGTTGATGGCAACGAGTAAGTAACTGTCAGTTCTGGTTAATCTCCTAGCCTGCAAACCTCATAAAACAAAAAACTACATCAATGACCGATACCACATCAGAGAAAATTGGCATTATTGCCGGAGGAGGCCAGTTTCCCCTGTTATTTGCCAAGGCAGCCCGGAAGCAGGGCCTGAGTGTTTATGCCGCGGCCCACCAGGGAGAAACTGACGAAGCCCTTGTCGGGTATGTCAACCGTCTCCAATGGGTGAAGCTGGGCCAGCTCGGAAAAATTATTGATTTTTTCAAACATGAAGGGGTACAGAAGACTGTTTTTCTTGGTTCAATCACAAAAACCAATATCTTCAGGGACGTACGACCTGACCTCAAGGGGATCGGGCTATGGAACAAAATAAACATCAAGCAGGACGATGCCATCCTGCGTGCTGTTGCCGATCGCTTGGGAAAAGATGGCATTGAGGTCGTATCATCAACCGGATATGTACCTGAACTGCTTTTCCCAAAAGGTGTCCTTACCAGGAAGAAACCGACAAAAGAGCAAAAAAAAGATATTGTTTTCGGCTGGCAGATTGCACGATCCTTGGGCAGACTCGACATCGGCCAGTGCGTCGTGGTGCGCAATCAAACCGTTCTGGCAGTGGAGGCTATTGAAGGTACAGATGCCGCCATACACCGGGGGGGATCTCTTGGCAAAGAAAAAACCGTTGTGGTGAAACAAAGAAAGCCCAACCAGGATCTTCGCTTTGATCTTCCTGCAGTTGGCAGCAAAACAATTGAGACCATGATTGCGGTTAATGCTGCTGTTCTGGCCGTTGAAGCAGGGTATGCTCTTTTCTTTGACAAGGAAGCAGTTATCAGGGCTGCCGACGATGCCGGTATCGTCGTTGTTGGTGTTACAGAATTCGCTTCCGGAGAATTATCTTTTTAAATTTCTTAAAAACATCGAATTCTATCCCACGATCCAGCTAATGGTGTTACGAACCTTCTGAAATCACAATAAAAAGTTAACTTTCCTGAGCAATAAGCTATGAAAGCCATGATCCTTGCAGCAGGTCTTGGGACTAGGCTTCTGCCCTATTCAATGAAGCGGCCCAAACCTCTTTTTCCCATTCTCAACAGGCCTCTTCTGCACCTGACAATCAGCAGGATAAAACAGGCTGGCGCGCACGAAGTTATAGTAAATGCGCATCACCTTCGTTCCCAGATAAAAGAAGCCCTGCTGGCTGAAACCAATATCATCCTGCAGGAGGAAGAAAAAATACTCGGTACCGGCGGTGGCCTGCGTATGGCCCTTTCCCATTTTGACAAAGAGCCTGTACTTGTTGTCAATGGTGATATTTACCATTCTATCGATTATAGCGAAGTCTATCGCTCCCACTGTGCATCAGGGGCAGATGCAACCCTCGTGCTTCATGATTGTCCGCGTTTTAACGATGTCAGGGTCGATAATAAGCTAAGGATAACCGAATTCAGCAGTTCTGTCTGTGGTCAAAAATGGCAGAAAGGGCCCCTTGCTTTTACAGGAATTCATGTTATCAATTCCGAAGTGCTGCATACGATTCCGCAGGGCACCACGTGTAGCATCATCGACTGCTACACGAAGCTTCTGCAGCAAGGGGGCTTATTAAGGGCATATCTGGCAAGGAACCATTTCTGGACAGACATGGGAACTCCAGTGGATTACCTGAATCTGCACGGGGATTTGCTGGGACAAAAGGCTCCAGCGTACGATGAACTGGCTGCAGTGATTGCCAGTGGCCCTTTTATTGGATTGGAAAACGCATCTGTCAGCCCGGATGCAAAACTGCTGGACTGGGTCTGCATAGGCAAAGGAGTTACAGTTGAAGCCGGGGCAACCTTGCAGCGTGCTGTTGTATGGGATGATGCTATTGTTCCTGCCGGAAGCGTTATTATAGATCAAATTGTTACGCCATGAAGGTATATAATTAAATGGTAAAGGAACGATGGCAGTGGGGCATAACTGTTAAAATTGGCTGGCCTGTTTGAGAAGCAGAGAAGCAGGAAAACTTCACTCCATTATTCTAATAATAATTTGTAACTGTTGGCATTTTTCTGCCTCATAAAATGACTCTTCAAAACAAAGATTACTATACTCAACAAATCCTCAATTTTCTCCACAATGAAGGTTTTGTTGACACTAGCAAAAAAGTCACCCTGACCCCCCGTTGCGGTGACGGTTCAAGCCGCCTATTCTTCAAAATCAAAATCGGTACAGAGGAATCTTTCTGTGGAGTTTTACCCGGCAATGAAAATCTCCACAAAGGCTTGGCTGAAGCCCATGCTGCTTTTAATATAGGCAGTCACCTCAGAAAAAGGGGCATCCCTGTTCCTGCAATACATGGTTTCGACCCCAAAAATGGCTTTATCCTGTTTGAGGATCTTGGCGAAACACTCCTCTATGATGAATTGGAACAAAAAAAGAAAAAAAACGGCAAACGCGCTTGGGGGTATATCAGAGAAACATATAAAGAAATTGTCGATCTCCTGCTCTATATGCAGATTTCCGGCAGTGTCCGCTTCGACAGGAAATGGTCCTGGGATACCCAGCGCTATGACAAAAAACTGATGTTGGAAAAAGAATCCGGCTATTTCATGCAGGCATTTTGCCGGGACCTGCTCGGGATAAAAAAAATTCCCACAGCTTTAACCGATGAATTCAAACTCCTGGCCAGCCGTGCCGCCCGACAGCCGGCTGTCTATTTTTTACACCGGGATTTTCAGTCAAGAAATCTCATGCTTTGCGATGGGGAAATAAGGGTTATAGATTTTCAGGGTGGCAGACTTGGTCCCCTCGGGTATGATCTCGCTTCCCTGCTCATCGACCCTTATGCCCAGATCCCCGAACAATTACAGCATGAACTGCTTGAACATTACTTGGAACATCTCTGCAAATATGGTCTTGACGACCAGGCATTTTTAAAAGGTTACTCAAGCCTGGCCCTGCAGCGAAACCTGCAGATATTAGGGGCTTTTGCCTTCCTGTCTTCTCAAAAACAGAAGATCTTTTTCAGGAAGTTTATCCTGCCGGCAACATTTTCTTTACAGCAACTTCTTGCCTGGGAAGAGAGGAAAGACTATCCTCACCTGCAGAAGTTGACAGAAAATATTCTGGTAATGCTTGAACAGAGAAAAAACATCCTTTCTGCAGAAGCAACGTAATTTCTTCTACTTAGTTCGTTTAGAATAACTTGATCCAATAACTGAAATATGAATCCACATCCCCGCCCAACGCTCATACAATCCGCGATCGTTGCCCTGATTGGCCGACCGAACGTTGGCAAGTCGACTCTGTTCAACCGCATCACCAAATCCCGTAAAGCCATAGTTGATTCAACACCCGGGGTAACCCGCGACAGGCAGTATGAACGCGTGGAGTGGGATCAGAAATCATTCATCCTGGTTGACACCGGAGGTATTGAACATGGAAGCAGAGAAGCAGGTGAAGCGGATACTATGACGGGCAACATCAGGGAACAGACGTTGCAGGCTGTTGCTGAAGCAGATGTGCTCCTGTTCCTGATGGACGGCAGGGAAGGCATAACCCCCACGGATTTTGATGTCACGAGCCTGCTCCGCAAGAGCGATAAGCCTGTTTATTTTGTCGTGAACAAAATTGACGGCGAAGAACTGGAACCAGTCCTGCTTCCAGCTTTTTACGAACTTGGCGTGGAGAAACTTTGGCCAATATCTGCAGAGCATGGGTATGGCGTTCGTTCACTACTGGATGATCTTGTGGCAGCGCTTCCCGAACACGAAGAAAGTTCTTTACAACCTGCGGATTCTATCCGTATCGCCTTTTTTGGTAGACCAAATGTGGGGAAATCCTCGCTTATCAACCGGCTGCTTGGTGAAGATCGCATGGTGGTTTCCGATATTCCCGGCACTACACGGGATTCTATCGATACCCTGCTGACAACAAAGAACGGAAACTTCCTGCTTATTGACACAGCCGGGATCAGGCGCAAGGGAAAAGTAAAGGCAAAACTTGAAAAATTCAGCATTATCAAGGCGCTTGCCGCCCTGGAACGCTGCGATATAGCCCTCATACTTATCGATGCCGAGGAAGGCATAACGGAACAGGACACAAAGGTGATAGGCTATACTCAGGAGCAGGGGCGAGCTTGCATCCTGGTAGTTAACAAGTGGGACCTTGTCAAAGGCGAAAATAAAACGCAAAAGAAAATAGTGTCTGAATTACTAATGGCTACACCATTTGTCGGTTTTGCACCGGTCCTGACACTCTCAGCCCTGACAGGAAGGGGAGTACAAGAACTCCTGCCTGCAATAGATTCGGTCTATGAGCAATTCTGCAAAACTTTCTCCACCAGTCGCTTAAACCGTATACTCCAGGATGCTTCCGCCTCCCATCCACCTGCGCTGCATAGAGGCAGGCGCATTAAACTTCTTTACACAACCCAGATAGCTACCCGTCCTCCAACCTTTGCCATTGTCACAAATTACCCCAAGGCTATCCATTTCTCCTATCACCGTTACCTGGTTAATACCTTCAGGAAGGAACTGGGGCTCGACAAAATCCCCATCAGGATCGTTTTCAGGGAACGTAAGAGACGAAAAATTTAACTATTTTTCACGAAATTCAGAAAGAGTTTGCTGATAAATAGTTCTATTCTCTTTTTCATAGTTCCGCTCTTTTCATAAAATCCAGCCATATAGGGGCTGCAACATGTCCTCCTGATCCATTTTGGCCCAATGACATGTTTTTGTCGTGCCCTACCCAGACCCCTGTGACAAAATCCTTGGTGTAACCAATGAACCAGGCATCCAGATAACGGTCTGTAGTACCTGTTTTGCCAGCTGCAACACTCTTTAGTCCCTGCGCCTGTTTGCCTGTACCCTGCAAAATGACCTGCTGCAGCATCTGGTCCATCTTCTGCGCGGTGCGCTCAGACATGACCCGGATCTTTTGGGGAGGATTTTCCTCCAATATCTTTCCATCCCTGTCAATTATTTTCTCGATAAACACCGGCGGGGTGTAATTGCCCTGGTTGGCAAAGGCTGTATAGGCTCCGGTCATCTCAAGCAGCGAAACTTCAGAAGAGCCAAGAGCCAGGGTAAGATCCGGCTTGATCTTTGAAGTGATCCCAAGATCCTTAGCCAGGTTGACAACCCTCACTATGCCGACCTCCTGCAAAAGCTTGATGGCTATAATATTACGAGACTGCACAAGACCGGTTTGCAGCGATATGGCACCGTAATAGAGGTTGTCAAAGTTTTTCGGCTCCCATGGTTTTCCCCCCCATGTCCCTGCAAGGCTCAACGGCTCGTCAACAAAAATCGACTCAGGAGAGAAACCTCTTTCAAAGGCTGCAGCAAAGACAATGGGTTTGAAAGAAGACCCGGGCTGGCGTCTGGCCTGAATTGCCCTATCAAACTGGCTGATCCCAAAATCAGCGCCGCCCACAACGGCACGTACTCTGCCAGACTCTGTCTCCATAACCACCATGGCCGCTTGCGGGTTATTTCTTGTGTTCTGGACTGCAGAAAGACGCGCCAGGCCTCTCCTGACAGCAGCCTGGGCACCTTGCTGCAGTGAGCGGTCCATGGTGGTATGGATCGTCAGCCCACCTGTGGCCAATAATTCCTGTCCATACTTGCTGCTCACATGATTCATAACTTGTTGATAATAATACTCCCCGTCAAAGATGTCATCCTGACCCTGGCTAAGGGCCAGCGGCTCATCATATGCTTTACGTGCAGTTTCCGGCGTGATATAACCATCCTCCGCCATCCGGTTCAAGACATATGCCTGGCGTTTTTTAGCCAGTTCATTATCCTTGAAGGGCGAATAGCGGCTGGGGGCCTGCGGCAGGCCGGCCAGCACTGCTATCTGGCCCAGGGTCAGATCTTTTACCCCTTTGTTGAAATAGGTTTCAGCAGCAGCCTCCACGCCGTAAGCTCCCTCGCCCAGGTATATCTGGTTTAAATAGATATAGAGAATTTCATCCTTGCTCATTACCGAGTCTATCCGGTATGCCAGAATTGCCTCCTTGATCTTGCGGGAATAAACCTTTTTCCGCGAAAGAAGCAAGGAGCGCGTTACCTGCTGCGTGATGGTGCTGCCTCCCTGAGCTTTAGCACCTGACCGGATATTATGGAAAAGGGCCCTGAAAATAGACCAGATATCCACTCCGGGATGCTGGTAAAAACGGGAATCCTCGGCTGCCACAAATGCTATAGGCAGCAATGGAGGCATGCTAGCCAGTGATGCGACTCGCCGGTTTTCTTCAAAGATTCGCTTTACGACCTTATTGTTTCTGTCAAGCAGCAGAGTCGCCATTTTAGGCTGATAATCCTTGATGGATTTCAGATTAGGGATATCAAGCAGGACAAAAAGATAGAGAGTCAGACTGACAAAAAGGGTCAGCAGCAGGCTGATCCCCAGTATAAAAAGCATGCAGTGGGCTTGGTTCCAGGGCTTACTCTTACTCCGTTTGGCCGGAGCCTGGCTTTTCTCCCTTTCCCCAAATAATTTTCTTTTACCTGCCAGCGCTTTCCGTCTTTTATGCTGTTTCGATGTTTCCTTGCTCATGTTGATGAACTTGTCGGGAGAGAATTTGTAGTGTAATTTAACAGGCTGCGGTTTATTTACATCATGCAGCACAAGAACACAAATAACAAACATTCCCTCTTACATCGGAGTCTGTTTTGTCCAAGATAAGAATTCTTTCAGAACATCTGGCCAACCAGATTGCGGCAGGTGAAGTCATTGAACGGCCGGCCTCCGTGGTCAAGGAGCTTCTCGAGAATTCAATTGATGCAGGTTCAAGCCATATTCAGGTTGAAATTGAAGGCAGCGGAACCAGGCTTATTAAGGTTATTGATGATGGCATGGGCATGGACGGTGATGATGTCCTTCTCTGCCTGGAACGCCATGCCACAAGCAAGCTGGGAGAGAAGGCTGACGACAGTGGCAAATTGACGGCGATCCGCAGCCTGGGCTTCAGGGGTGAAGCAATACCGAGCATTGCCTCGGTAGCTAAAATGACCATAACTTCCAGGACTGAGAAAGACCCGTTGGGCACCAAATTGGAAGTGCGATACGGAAAAGTTTCAAAGGTCCATGAAACCGGCTGCAACAAAGGAACTGTCATTGAAGTCAAGGATCTTTTTGGAAACATGCCGGCACGCAAAAAGTTCCTCAAAAGTGCACGCACCGAACTTTTTCATATCGAGGAAATAATCAAGAATTACTGCCTGGCGAATCCCTCTCTCGGCATTACTTATACTGTAAACAGCAAAACGATCCTCGATTTTGCTCCAGAAGCAGACACGCTGGAAGAACGGGTAAAAAGGATTTACGGCAGGAACTCTTCCCTGCCCTTGATTCCTATCATGGCTCCCAGCGCTTTTAAAGCTGCGGGTGATTTTGCGATCAAGGGCTTCCTGCTCTCCCCCGAACAATCTTTTGCCATGTCATCCAGGATGAGATTCTTTGTCAACAGGAGAGCCATAAAGGACAGGATGATGGCTCATGCTTTAGCTGAAGGACTCGCAGGCTACCTTATGAAAGGACGCTCGGCATCCGGGGTTCTTTTTGTCACCGTTCCCTACGACAAAGTTGACGTGAATGTTCATCCCGCAAAACAGGAGATAAGATTTCAACAGCCGGACATTATCCACCGGCAGATTGTCTCCGCTGTCCAGTCTGCTGTCGCAGATTACCAGGCACAATCAAAGCAGGCTCTGTTTGGCGGCGACCTGAATAAAAAGCCAGGAAAGGCAGAAGAGATAATCACCATAAGAGATAATGAGGTCCCACCCAAAAATATTTATAAGCTCTGGAATGCTGCACCTGCTGCTGCTTTACATATAGAGGACAGAATAGAGCCGATATTTCCCAGTAAAACCAGGCCCTCATCTCCACAGAACGCTTCCGAAACTTTATCAACCGCTGGGCCAGGCGCCCCTTTTCAGTATGGAGAAGTCCCTGAAAACCTGGCCCCTGAATCCCTCAGACCCATCGGACAGCTCATGGACCTCTATCTCCTCTGTGAGGCCAGACAGGATGATGCACGATACCTGGTGGTAATTGATCAGCATGCTGTCCATGAAAGGATCCTTTACGAGAATCTCAAAAAACAGTTTGAAGCACGGCAGATGACAAGCCAGAATCTTCTGTTTCCTAAAATGCTGGAATTGAGTCCTGAATCGGCAGAAATTCTCGAAACAAACAGGAAAGAAATCCGGCAATTAGGTCTTGTTGTTGAGGAATTCGGTGGAGACAGCTATATCATTAAAGCTGTACCTGCTGTTGTCAGCCACCTGGCCCCCGAGGAAATTTTGACTGGCATATTGGCACAGTTTACAGGATCAGAATACAGCCTTGCTGAAGGTCGGAGACGGTCGGATGCCACCAGACTCGATGACATCCTTTCATCAATGGCCTGCAAGGCTGCCATAAAGGCAGGCCAGAATCTCAGCGACCTGGAAATGCAGCAGCTTCTCAAGCTCATGCAGGAAAGCAGGGCTTTCACCCACTGTCCACACGGCAGGCCGGTGGTACAGTTGTTTTCAGCTTCAGATATAAAAAAATGGTTCCACCGCACATGACCCCCCTTGGCGAAACCCATTCTGAATCATCTACACAAACTCCTCTCTGTCAGGATTTCATCATCAGCCATTTACTTCAGGGCGCCAATTTGCTAAACAGACTGATTCATGGTAATAATTTAATGTTTTAATTCAATACTATTCCTCTTTCAGGACTTTATCATGGAGAATGCTGCTGGTGTCATGCAGAAAAAAACCCCGTTTGCTGTCAAGGACTGCGCCCTGATCACAATCGCTACCGGGATCAAGGTACAAAATCTGAAAGAATTTGCCACGGCTTTGAAAGATGTGCCCATCGGAAGCATCTATCATCATTTCTGGGGCCGCCTGCTTCGCGCCTTATTCGACGAACCGGAATACAACAATGACTTTGCCTCCTGGGCCTCCCGGGGGCTGCACGATAAGCGTCTGGCTGAACAACTTAGCATGGTTATTCCCACTGACTATCAGGATATGGAATCGCTGCGGCGGGAAATGATTGAAGTTATTGAACAGCGCTTGGATGAGTCCGAATATGTGCCCTGGTCCAAAGCGGATCAACAGTTCCATTTTCTCAAATCACAGATCGTGATTTTTGACACGGGCTTACGTTACGAGCATCCCGCTGAACTGGTTCCTCAGATCAATTCATTATCCACGGGGTCTATCTACTACCATTTTATTGATGCCCGCAACAGAACCGAAGAACGGGTGGATGATTTTTCAGCCTGGCTGGTCGGATTTGAGGACGAATTCAAAGAACTGGTGCAAAACCTCTGCGCAGTTGACCCGTATTTTTCATCCCTGCATGAGATTCGACTCATAGTCAGCAATATTTTCCAGCAGTTCTTTGCAAAGGAAGAAAAATGAAAAAGCCCAGTGACAATTCCCTGCAGGACATGATTGCAGCATACAGAGCTGTCACCAGCGCCAACGTTATCCACCAGCTCGAACAGCTGGCAATGCCGCTCAGGGGAGCCAAGGTCCTGCATATCAATTCCACCAAGGAGGGTGGTGGAGTGGCTGAAATCCTCCACAAGCTCATCCCGCTCAAACAGGCTTTAGGTATTGAGGCTGATTGGGAGATCATTACCGGCAACCAGGATTTCTACCAGTGTACGAAAGGTTTTCATAACGCATTGCAGGGGATGCACCAGTCCATCCCAGATAAATTGCTGCAAAACTATGAAAAAACAAACCAGCAAAATGGAGAGAAACTCCGAGCCAAATTACAGGAAGCTGACTTTGTCTTTATCCATGATCCACAACCTGCTCCATTGCTGCAATACACACCTCTGCGCAAAGGTAAATGGATATGGCGCTGCCATATTGATGTCAGCAAGCCATACCGGGAGGTATGGAAATACCTGCGGGAATGGATTTTCCCTTATGATGCGAGCATTTTTTCCCTGCCTGAATTTGCCCAGCCCCTGCCCCATCCACAATATATCATTGCCCCCAGTATTGATCCACTGAGTGACAAGAACTGCCCCCTGCCGAAACATGAAATCCAAGGGGTCTACACCCAGTTCAACCTTGATCCTGATCTGCCGATGGTAACCCAGATTTCCCGCTATGATCGTTTCAAGGATCCTCTAGGCGTCATAGAGGCCTATAAGCTGGCCAGCAAGCTGACGCCTTTACAGCTTGTCCTGGCGGGAGGCGGGGCCAGTGATGACCCTGAAGGAGAAGTGGTACTTAACGAAGTAAGACAGGCTGCTAACGGTGTTCCCAATATTCATATCTTGCTCCTACCAGCAGATGCCAACCGCACCATCAATGCCCTCCAGAGGGCATCTGATATCATTCTGCAGAAATCAATCAAGGAAGGATTTGGCCTCACCGTTTCTGAAGGCATGTGGAAAGGCAAACCTGTTATTGGCGGCGATACCGGCGGCATTCGCCTCCAAGTCATAAACCATTACACAGGGTTCCTGGTCCGCACCCCTGAGGGCGCGGCGCTGAGAACCCGATATTTGCTGCATCGTAGGGACAAGCTTACAGAAATGGGCATGCGGGCTAGAAGATTTGTCCGTGAAAATTTTCTCATCACCCGGCATTTACAGGAATATCTTACCCTGATGGTAGGCCTTACAAGCGGTGACGTGGAACGTATTAATGTGGGTGGTGCCTGATGGAGGACCCATCGACATGTTCCCTTGAGAAATTCTGGCAACATCTGCAAGCTGCTCCCCAAAAAGTCCTGCTCCTGGATTATGACGGGACCCTGGCCCCTTTTCAGTTGGAAAGAGACAGGGCTTTCCCTTATCACGGAGTTAGAAAAATGCTGGAAAAAATCCTGGCCTCCGGCAAGACCCGTTTAATTATTGTAAGCGGCCGGGCCCTTGAAGACCTTCTTCCACTACTTGGCTTAAAACATCTCCCGGAACTCTGGGGCAGTCATGGCTTTGAGCGTCGCTTACCGGATGGCACCCTGCTGAACCAAGAATTGCCCCCAAACTGTTGGCTTAACCTGGAAAAAGCTTATAACTGGATGCAGGAACAAGGCTTTGCAGGTGATTGTGAAAAAAAACCTTCTTCCATCGCTTTTCACTGGCGTGGTGTTGAAAAAAAAAAGCGCCAACAACTTGCAGAAACTGTACGCACCGCTTGGGCTCCACTCACGAAAGGTGTGGATCTTGAGATCTGCACCTTTGATGGTGGTTTGGAACTTCGTTGCATTGGTTACCATAAAGGTGAAGCTGTTCGACAGGTCTTGGCAGAATGCGGCCAGGATGTTGCAATGGCCTATCTGGGCGATGATCTCACCGATGAAGATGCCTTCAAGGCCCTGCAAGGGAAAGGCCTGTCAGTGCTTGTAAGGGAAACATACCGGGAGACCCTGGCTGATTGTTGGTTGCAGCCACCCCAGGATTTACTCCTTTTCCTGGAAAGCTGGCTCGCGTTTTCAACAGAAAAAAATGATGTCAAAACAAAAACAGAAATTAAATAAGCGGTTGATTGTAGTCTCCAACAGGTTGCCTATTGTCATTACTCAAAAAAATGACGCATGGCAGATACGGCCGGGTTCAGGGGGGTTAGTTACAGCTCTCGCTCCAATTCTCAAAGAAAACAAAAGTCTCTGGATAGGCTGGCCAGGAGTAGGGGAAGAGGCTCCGATTCAGGCTCTGCTGGACAAATTCGGGGATAAACAGGGCTATCAATTGGTAGGCGTTCCATTGACCAAGGAGGATATCGAGCGATATTACTGGGGTTTTGCTAATGGGACCCTCTGGCCTCTTCTTCACGATCTGCTTGGCTATTGCAAGTTTGATCAACAGGATTGGCAGACATATGTTGCGGTGAATAAAAAATTTGCCGAAACGATCACAAAACTGTCACGGCCAGATGATATTATCTGGATCCATGATTACCAGCTTTCCATGGTTGGTTCTTTTCTCAGGAAAATGCTGGTCCAAAGGCCCCTAGCTTACTTTCATCATATTCCTTTCCCGTCTCTCGACCTGCTCAGAAGACTACCCTGGAAGATGGAATATACCAAGGCTCTGCTGTCCTTTGATCTCTTGGGTTTTCAAACGCTTCGCGATCGCAAAAATTTTATCAATACAGCGACAAATCTCCTACCGGATACCACGGTTCTCCGGAGGAAGCGAAACTATACCCTTCTCAAATGCGGAAAGCGGATTGTCCAGGTAAGGAATTTCCCAATAAGCATTGATTTTAACGAATTCAATGATGGAGCCAAATCCGAGGAAGTTAAGGAAGCAGCCTGGTACCTGCATGAAAACCTGCACGAACGGCAGCTTATACTTGGTATTGACAGGCTCGACTATACCAAGGGCATCCCGGAGCGGTTTCTTGCCTTTGAACGGGCCCTGGAAAAGTATCCCGAGCTCAAACATAAAATCACCTTGCTCCAGGTTGTCGTTCCAAGCCGCACACTGGACCCTGATTACCAAAGCTTGAAGGAACAGCTGGACCAGATGGTAGGCCGCATAAATTCACACTTCGGCCATTCAGGTTGGATACCCATCCATTATGTATTCCGCAGCCTGGATAAAACCCAGCTCATAGCCCATTACAGGGCATCGGAAATTGCCTTCATTACGCCCCTGCGTGATGGCATGAACCTGGTGGCCAAGGAATACTGTGCCTGTTCAATTGATAACAACGGAGTTCTCATCCTCAGTGAATTTGCCGGTGCAGCAGACCAATTGGGCGAAAAGGCCCTGCTGGTGAATCCCTACGATATAGAAAAAACAGCAGATACAATTTACCGGGCCTGTACCATGCCCTTAGAAGAACGTCAACAGCGGATGCAATGGCTCCGCAGCCAGGTACAACGAAATGATGTTCACCGCTGGCTTTGCTCCTTTATGCATGCTCTTGATGAAGTAAGCCCCAATGCGCATTATTCCTAAAAACACACAATTTCTTTTTTCACTGGCTGATTTTTCCTTTAATAAACCTTTCATGCAGTTTCATAAATACATTATGTACCGCATCAGACTATGAGCACTCCTCCCGAGCAATTAATAGTCATCGGCGGTGGGCTGGCCGGGTGCGAAGCAGCCTGGCAGGCTGCCAAACTTGGCCGCCGGGTACTCCTCTATGAAATGAAACCAAGGGTTTATAGCCCTGCCCACCATTCCCCCCTGCTGGCGGAACTGGTCTGCAGCAATTCTTTACGCTCAGATGCTGTTTCCTCCGCAGTAGGACTTCTAAAGCAGGAGATGCGGCTCATGGAATCGCTGATCCTAACGGCAGCGGAACAGACAAGGGTGCCTGCCGGCAAGGCCCTGGCTGTTGACCGGGAAAAATTCGCACGATTTATTACTGATAAAATCGAGGCCGATATTTTCATCACCATTGTCAGAGAAGAGGTCCGAAAACTTCCCTCCCCCGGACTTGAACCATCAACAATTATTTTGGCCACCGGTCCCCTAACCGCTGAACCCTTGGCAGAATCCCTTGGCCGCCTGACAGGAAAAGAGCATCTTGCTTTTTATGATGCAATTGCCCCGATTGTAGAAGCTGAATCACTGAACAGGGATATAATCTTTCAGGCTTCCCGTTATGATGATGGTCCGGGTGATTATCTCAACTGCCCTATGGACAAAGCACAGTATGGAAATTTTATCACGGAACTAGCCGGGGCGCAGAAAGTGGAACCCAGAAGCTTTGAGGAGCAGAAATATTTTGAAGGGTGTTTGCCGATTGAGGTCATGCTGGAACGGGGGCCTGAAACGTTGCGCTATGGCCCCATGAAGCCGGTGGGGTTGATTGACCCGCGCACCGGCAGGGAATCATACGCTGTCGTCCAACTGCGCCAGGAAAACAAGGAAGGCACGCACTATAACATGGTGGGCTTCCAGACTAAGCTCACCTATAGTGAACAAAAAAGAATATTCAGAATGATCCCTGGAATGAAACAGGCGGAATTCACCAGACTTGGCTCTATTCACCGAAATACCTTCGTCTGCGGACCGGAGATCCTGCTGCCAAGCCTGCAGCTGAAAAGCCGGCCCGATCTTTTGCTTGCAGGGCAGATCTCCGGCGTTGAAGGGTATGTTGAATCAACTGCTATTGGATTGCTGGCCGGCATTAACGGTGCCCGGCTCATCTCCGGGGAAAAACCCCTCATCCCGCCTCCTGAAACAGCACTCGGCGCCTTAATCACCCATCTGACAGCAACAGATCCCAAAAGATTTCAACCATCCAATATCAATTTCGGACTCTTCCCGAAGCTGGGACAAAAGACACCGAAAAAACTGCGAGGAGCAAAATACGCTGAGCGGGCACTTTACGCCATGCAGAAATGGCAGGCTGAAATTAAGAGCCGGCAAGTTTAAAAAGAAGCATTTTCTTCTCTACTATCGTCAAACACGAGAAGACATGTTTTTCAGAATTTCAACTACTCTCTCCCAGGAGTTATGACCTTATGGCGCAGGAGTTCTTCCACTACTTCCGCCAAGGGAAGCCCAACAACATTGCTATAGGAGCCATTTATCTTTTCAACAAGGAACCCGCCGCAGCCCTGAATCCCATAGGCGCCTGCTTTGTCCAGGGGTTCACCAGTTGCCACGTATGCTGCAGCAATTACCCTTGAAAAAGAGGAGAAAAAAACCTCTGTAGTCACTATCCGACTGACTGAAACCCCCTCTTTTTTATTCTGCAGGCAGAAACCCGTATGCACCAAGTGGCTGCGGCCGGACAATGTCTGCAATATCTCTGCAGCCTGCCCTGCGCCCCTGGGTTTACCAAGAATCCTGTTGTCGCATACAACAACTGTATCGGCACCAAGCACCCAGGCCTCAATATTTCCGGCAGAAACCACACCTGCCTTATCGCACGCTGCCCGCAGGACAAATTCCTTGGGAGTCTCTCCTGGCCTAGGTTTCTCCTCAACCTGGGATTCCAGGACCTCAAAGTTAAGGCCAAGTTCCTGCAGGAGAGATCTTCTCCTTGGTGAGGCAGAAGCAAGTATCAGCCTGCAGGTTACTCTAAAGGGCGGCAAAGGATTCACTGCTGAGGAAATTTTATTTTGAGCGATTCTTTTTCTTTCTCCCTGTCAAACTTTACTATCACGTTTACCTCACCGGAGCGTAACCCCAAAGAAAATTCAACCTCTCCTTTATCCTCCTCTATATGCAGGATTGCCCGCATTATCGCAAAAATCCCATCCATTACAGATCCGGATGGGACTGGCAGTTTCTCTTTTCCGCCGTTTTTGATCTTGGCTTTGATTTCGTCCCCTTTCTTTTTCAAGGATAATTTCTCTGCCTTTTGGGTTATGGCGTACATGATTGCCAAGGCAAGGTATTTAATGCCATCTTCTTCAATGTCTTTGGATTCCTTTCCTGACATACCCTGCATTGCGGATAAGAAATCCGTTTCCATATAGCAGTCACACATCTCCTGCAGCTTCAAATGATAATTAAGCGTAATCTTTTCCATAATTACCTCCATATATTATCTATTTTTCCCGGCTGTCCCTCAATCACTTTGGGGCCATGCCCTGTTCGACTGTTCCTCTGCAAAATAACAGAACCGGTCCCACTCTAATTCTCTCCCACTGACCGGACATCTTAGCTTCACCTTGCGCTCGTTGACCTCTATAACTTCCCAGTCACCTCCCCGCGGCCCACCGTCAATATGTATTTTCTGGCCAACAGCCATGGGATACGGTTTAAACAGGATTACAGTATATTTTGCCATGACTCCGTCTCCCTTGTACAAAATTCATACTACCGCACATATCTTCCAAAGTTTTCCAATAGCAACTTACCTTTGGAGCAATTTCAATAAACGTTGCCCACATCTTGACAAATGCATATATAAATAGAATACACCAACAAACGGAAAAACGTATTTCTTTCTTTTGTTTCTATAGAAAATTATTTTTGCTCATAGGTAATGATAATGGATAAGAACTGGTATCAATATATCACAGAGGCAGGAATAGCCTGCGAGTTGCTGCCGCAGGAGACCTACTTGGGCATGCTTACGGACAGCAGGGTTGAACTCCTCCACCTTCTCGATGCTGCTTTTACTGTGCGCCGCCATTTTCATGGCAAAAGAGTAAATGTCCACATTATCAATAATGTGAGCAACGGTCTTTGTTCAGAAGATTGTAACTACTGCCCACAGTCCAAGAGCAGCAAAGCGGAAATCATTGAATATACCGAGAAGAATGAAGAAGAGATACTGGCTGAAGCCAGGCAGGCATATGAGGCTGGCGCCTATCGTTACTGTATGGTATATGCCGGCAGGCGGCCGAGTAAAGCAAGAACAAAACGTATCGCTCACCTGGTCAAGACCATCAAGGCCCGATATCCCATTGAGGTCTGCGTTTCAGCGGGCATCATGAATGAAAATGATACAATGCTGCTCAAAGAGGCAGGCCTTGACCGGCTGAATCATAATCTCAACACCTCACCGTCGCAATATGCCAAAGTCTGCACCACACATACCTATGCAGACCGGCTCAATACCTTAAAGGCTGCAAGAAAAACAGGCCTGGATGTCTGTTCCGGCATCATAGCCGGCATGGGTGAAACAGCCGAAGAACTCATCGAGCTGGCATTAATGTTACGCAGCCTTGAGGCGAAATCCATTCCCGTCAATTTCCTGCTGCCAATCACCGGCAACATGCTTGAAACAACACATAACCTTTCCCCGGCATTTTGCCTAAAAATCCTCTGCCTTTTCCGCTTCATAAATCCACAGGCAGAGATCCGGACCGCTGCCGGCAGGGAGTATCATCTGCGCTCTATGGAGGTCATGAGCCTCTATCCGGCAAACTCCCTGTTTATGGACGGCTATCTTAATACCAGAGGCAAAAGCAGAAAGGATACCTTGCAGATGATCATTGATGCAGGTTTCACGATAAAATCAGACAAGTCGGCTGAAGAGTTGCTGCTACAGGAAATTACAGAATCACAGGGTATCAGCCATACAATTCCTGGCCTAAAATCTGACAAGGATCTGCATCCCGCAAGAAATTGAGCGGAATATGTCATAAGTAAGCCATTTCACGCACCCGAGCAGTACAAAATCAAACCCAAAAGGAATTTGACCTGATTGGGCACCCCGTAAAGCCGAAGGCCAAGTGATTGGCTGCCCTTTCTTTTTGGTTCATTTTCTTTGTCGGCATATAAACCTGCCGACGATTGACAGCTTGCTCAAAGATAATGAACATATTTAAAATCAATTAATAATATTTTGCATATTTATTCCATATGCTTTGCACCTTATGCCAAATTAATAAGGCAGTGACAGCAAAAAAATCTGAACGATTCCGATCAGAAAACCAAGAACCGCGCCCACCATTTCAACAAACTTGAACTCCCTTCGCATTATTGAGAAAACAATTTCCTCCAATTTATCACTGGAAAATGCTGCGACTTTTTCCTCAACGATTCTATGCAGATCCAGATCATCTTCCAGTTCGCCGCTCAGCTTATCGATAAGTTCTTCGTTAAGACTCGCAATCTGCCCCAAGAGAATTTTTTTGATCTTTTCAGTCATATCGCCGGTCAGCAGCATTGCCAGCATGGGAAAAACTTTAGGCATTCGGGAAGTCAACCCTTCTTCCAAACGCAGGGCGATATGATGCAGTATTGCTTCAGAGGTGGCTTTTTCCTTGAGGCGTTTCGTTATATCCTGCACCGAAACCAACTCTTCTGTTACAATCTGGCCAAGCTTGCGGGCAAAATCTTTCTGCCTCTTGGGAAAGACACCCTGGATCGGGATAAAAAAAATTCTCACTTCATCCCGTGGATGGAAAAGCATCTTGATGGCAATGTAATTGGTGAACCACCCAATAAGAGCACCGATAAGCGGCAACGTATATATCAGCATGATGAAACTCCTGCCTGTATTCTAATATATTGATTTTACTTTTCAAAATGGAGAAAATCTTTCCGTTCGGGAATCTCTTTTCCGGTATCTACCAGCAAGCTTCCATGGCAATAAAGAATCAGCTAAAACAGGGAACAGAGAAAAAGCACGAGCAGTACTCATTCCGGCATCATCGTGTGCTGTTGAAAAGCCCAAGGACAATACTTCTCATCTCTGGGGTATCCCAGTCATATGGTCCTATAAACTTATGACGTAGAATACCCTCAGTATCAATGAGAAATGTCTCCGGCACCCCCGTTATCATATATGCCTCTGCCAATTCAGGGCCTGGATTGGCAAGCACGGGAAATGTTGCCCCAAGCCTCCGGGCAAAGCTGTTTGCCATCTGAAGATCATCATTGAAGACAATGGACAGCATCTGGAAAGGTTTCTCTGCCATGCTCTTGTTAAGGGCTTCCATGGCGGGCATCTCATCTCTGCAGGGTTTGCACCATGTAGCCCAGAAATTCACAAAAACCACCTTGCCTTTCAGGTTGGATAGTTTCCAGGTATTACCCGAAGCATCCTGTAATACAAAATCCGGGGCAGGTTTGTCGATCTCCATCCTCTTGACTTTTATCGATCCGGCTATTTTCTCACAGCCGGCAACAAAAAAAAGAAAAATCAGCATGCATACCAGCAGTACACCAAATCTTCTTATACTCAGCATTTGCAACACTCTCATTCTTATTAAAACAACTGTTCTCAGCCTTTTTTCCTTGGAAAGAACCGTGCAACTCTCTATACTAATACTTGATTAATAATTTGAAATCATTTAAACAACTATGATTAATGATTTTGCAACTAATCTATAAAACAGGTTAGCTCGTAACGCAAATTTCAATTAAATGTCCCCTTCTGCCGACCACAAAAGTTCCTCCAGTTCCTGGAACAATATCCCTTCTGACAAGAGGCAGTTAGCAGCTCTTGTTGATATGGATTCACCGGAGGCTGTCCATAAAGAGGCGCTGCAGATTTTAAGCCTTATCAGTCCATCATTTGACACCGAGCCGGTTCAGCGGGTTTTCAGGTTTACCGTCGATCTTTATGAAGGACGGCTGCCGGGATACAAGGCCTGTAATACTGATTATCATAATCTGCACCATATTACAGATACCTACCTCGCCATGGTACGGCTGCTCCATGGCGCCAAGCTCAGCGCTGAAAATTTCAGCGAGCGGGAGGTCGTCCTCGGCATCATTGGTGCTCTCCTGCATGATAGCGGAATGATACAGGAATCATGGGATGATGAGGGAACCGGCGCCAAGTACACCCCTGAACATGTTCAACTCAGCATGGATTTTGTTGCAAAGCATGCTGCAGGACTGCACTTGAGCGAGCATGAAATCAGTGACCTGCGGGATATGATCCTGTGTACGGATCTTATGGCTGAAATCCCTGCAATCAATTTTTCCAACCCCAGAATAGAACTTCTCGGGAAAATACTTGCCACAGCAGATCTTATAGCACAAATGGCAGACCGCATCTATCTTGAGAAGCTCCTTTTTCTCTATCATGAATTCCGCGAAGCCAATATTGATAACTTTAAGAACGCGATCGACTTTTACAACCAGACGCTTAACTTCTATGAACTTAGTCTCATGCGTTTTAAAGTGACCCTTGACGATACCAGCCGCTACTTGGTGCCTCACTTTAAATCACGCTGGGACATTGAGGAAAACCTTTATATTCTCTCTCTGGAGAATCAGCGCAAATTCCTTAAGAAAATCCTGTCAGACAAAAACAAATCCCTCTACAAGGAACTGAAACGGGGAAATATCATACAGCTGATGCGCCGGAAATTCGGCAACATCGGCCTGGGGGAATAATAGACCCGTACGCTGCCCTGCTCAATATTTCCTGCGGGAAGATCTGGCAGACAGAGACATTCAGCTACTGGATATTTTCCGTTTCAGACACGTCATAAAGATGCTGTATGCCAAGTTCAAATTCCATCTCGCCCATTTTTTGCAAGGCCTCCTGCTTTGTGACCCCGAGAGCTTCAGTAATTTTCTCTATATCATAACAGGGATCACCTGACTCTGTGTAACACTCAGGTTCAAGCTGCGGGAAACAGGATTTCATCCCAATGCTCGAGGCCTGTTCCATTATATGCTGCAGATCAGGTGGGCCGTAGAGCAGAATCCACTTTGCCGCATCTGACCAGGTTTTACTATCCACGCTTTTATTCTTCAAGACGTCCAGTGCCATTTCAAGATTCCACTGTTCCTTAAAAGATATCATTTTCTTGTCCTCCTGAACCTGATGTATTGCCAGTTACGGCCTGAGGAAACGGCCGGATTACTTTGTTAAAATTTAACCATGTCAAGGATCGCATCCCTAAAAGACAGGCGACAGCGACCACACAGGATCAGCTTGATCTCCTGGTATACTTCATCCATGAGTTCCTGTTCGCTTTTCCCCTTCATTATTTCCTTCAAGGCCATTTCAATTATCCTGTCCCCTGACCCTTCCGAATCAGGGAGAATACCATCTGAACCCGAGATGATTTCCGTACGCCCGATATAGAAAATGCCCCCCGGTGGAATTTGCGTGCCACAGGCCTGGCAGTTCAATCGCTTACCCCTTATTTTCATCTCCCTCCACTGCATCTAAACGTTTTCATGTACTCTGGAAATTTAGGGATCATTTTCTGAAAGATCAATATTGGCACAGTGCTTTTTGGTGTCTTGTAAATAACAAGGGCCCGTCAAAACAAGTGACGGGCCCTTCTGATGTCCTGATAAAACCGACAGAGATAGTTATTCACTCAGCGAGATATCCACCGAGGGCCGCATGGTGGCGCAGACTGCAAGGGCCCCGTGCACCTTATGGGATTTAAAGACGGCTATCAGTTCCGAATCGACAGGCTTGTTGGCATCGTAATCCACAAAGGCCTGCTGCTGAATATTGTAATCGAACCTGGGAGCCCACTTCCTGGAACCAAGCCTTGCCGTTGTTGAACAGTTGTCCACCATAAAGGCAACACCTTTGAAATGCATATAGGGATTAAGGGAGTCCACGGCCTCGATCACGGATTCATTGGCCACCTCGCTCAAGCAGTGGCCCTTTTCAATGAGCAGGTCGATCTGGGCCATCATGGTCGCGCAGTAAAGGCCTGCCGTAAAGGGATTGATCTTCGGCATGGCGTCAGTCCGTTTTGCCCGGACCCCTTCGCCGACCTGCCACATGCGGGTACCGTCAATCGTGCCCATGGGGAACCGGTCAAATCGTTTTCCAGCCAGATAAACCGAGCGGATCTCGTTGCCGCTTGAAACTTCATCATATATCTCAAGCAGGATATCAAAGGCTGGTTTGTAGGCATGGGAGTAGATCTTTTCAAAAATCGCCTTGCCGTCAGCGTCAAGATTTTCATACACCGCCAGGATGCCGTCGTATGAGATTGTCCGGCTTAGAGGACCGGTGACGTTCTCCACCGAATCAACAAAAGCCTGCTCTACAGTCATGTTTTCCTGCATGACATAACGGCGGTAGAGTGCTTCTACGATACCGTGCACCGCACCGAGCAGGATGCCGCGCTCACCGAAAATATCAGAGCGGTATTCATTGCCCAGGGTGGTCATGAAGACATAGGGCGCGCCCACACCAACTGCCCAGCCAAGAGCCTGGTCCGTGGCTCTGCCGTCTATATCCTGTTCAACGGCAAAACTGGTGTTGATTCCGGCGCCGTTTATCTCCTTGCCCTGCACATACAGCCTGCGCACAGAGGGCCCCATGCCCTTGGGGCAGACTCCCACCACATTTATATTTTTCGGAAAATATTCACCGATGCTTTCAAGATGACCCAAAAGAAAACCATGGGACAGGCCGAGCGTGGCCCCATCCTTCATGGTGGCGAATACCTTTTCGTAATGGTCGATCTGGGCTGCATCGGAGATCAAAAGCAGTACCATGTCCGACTCGGCAACCACATCGTACATCTCGCCGAGGGTGCCTGTCTCCTCGGTAAAGCCGGCCTCCCGAGCACTGGCCATTGAAGCGCTGCCCGGCCGCAGCCCGATCTTCACTTTGATGTCGGTGCCCTCCAGGGAATCGCGCAGGTTCTGCGCCTGGGCCGGTCCCTGCGAACCCCAGCCGATAACGCCTATCTGTTTTATGCCGTCGAATGCCCTGGCAAGCAAGGGAAACTTATCACGGCCGCCGCGAACAATCATCTCCTGAGTATCCGCCAGGGTGATGACTTCTGTTTCAAAGACATTTGATTTAAAGGTAACGTCCATTTTTTCCTCCTGAAATATAATGATAGCAGCAAACTTGAAAATAATATTTTAAAATAAACAGGAGATATTAGCAGAGTTGACCACAAAAATCCACTCCATTTTTCCGCTTCAGATTAGATTAACTAACAAATACATTGAAGGTGGGATATTCACTGCCTAGCCGCGATTTTACTGGAATTAAGCAGAAAATTTTATTGGGAATCAGGACGGTGGCTGGGTATAGGAAGATTCAAAGGTGAATGTGTTCCCGGTTTAGGCCTAGTGCTGTCTTTGTTCACCGCACATCGGACAGAGAGATCTTAAACACAATCATGCAGCTATTTCCCCCTAAATGGCATATAAAAACACTATCATTCAATAGTTGATCGTTAAATTTGTAATTTTAACACGATAAGGTAAAGCCAGATGAAAACATATGTACTTTTTGCCTTGCTTCTATTGTTTCCGCTTATGACGGTTTACGCTGGAGAAGCTGATGTTATTAAAGTAAAGGTTGTGAAGCTCGGAAATGGAGCATACCAGTTTGACGTCACCCTGTCTCACAACGATGAAGGCTGGGATCATTACGCCAACAAATGGGATGTTGTGGACCCGGAAGGCAATGTTTTGGGAACACGGACTCTCTATCATCCCCATGTCGGTGAGCAACCCTTTACACGCAGTTTGTCGGGAGTGAAGATCCCCGGAGGAATGGGTGAAGTTACAATTCGCGCCCACGATTCCGTCCATAAATATGGCGGCAAAGTCGTCACGGTTGCTCTTCCTTAAGAGAATTCTCGCATACCGCTACAATATGATGGGAAAGGGTCACATGCAAAAATTAAAGCCCGGTGACCGAATCAAACTATTTGGCGGATATGATATGGACCCGCCCTGGCTGAAAGATCGGCAATGTTATTTTGCAACGGTCCTGAGGTTTACCGACAATAAAATTGAAGATAGAACCAACGATGAACGGCTGTCCGTGGTAATTGAGTTTGATCATGATTTTCAATTTAAAGGACTTAAAGGAAAGTTCGGTTTAATTCTGGGCAGGTGGAAAGGCCAGCAATGGGAAACCGAAGGTGTAGTTCATGTTTATCTTCTTGATGCTGAGATCATGAAGCAGGAAGAAATGACACGGGAGAATTCACGCTGGGTTGAGTCCCATGCCAGCTATGAGAGAATTTCCGCTTAATCCGTCACTGCAGCAGGCAGGTAAAGGTTCGGAGGCAAAACGGACAAAACCTTTGGCGCTTCCTTAACTTAAATGTTACACTTGAAATCAGGGCCCACTAATGGATACGGGGATATGCAGGAAGCTGTTTAATCTGAACACCACGTTTTCCCTGGTTGCCCGGAAGCAGATATAAGCGATATTATTGTCATCCGTTACTCCGAGCTCTTTCAGCAGCTCTCCGGAGAAACGGCAAAAAACGGACTGCTTGAAAAACTCGTCCCGGCTCTTATAGTCATAGACCCCTTCCCAGTTCTGGGGCATCCTGACCCAGAGTATTTTCTTGTGTCGTGAGATGGGTTCCTGCTCAAAATGGTCGGGCAGAAAATGGTGGCCGCAGCGCAGCCAGTCAAAAATGAGCAGCTCCCTGAGTAGTTCCCCATCAGGCCTCTTCCGGGCCAATTCAAACAGGAGAAAACTCATCAGTTCCTGAGTCTGGGCCAGGCCAAAGAAACCTTTTTCCTGGCAGAGGGATAAAAGCGCCTGGAAAAATGCAAAGATATCCTCATCTGTTTTCCGCAGATAATCCCACAGGCTTCTGAAAAAACGATTGTTGTGAAATTTTTCGACGCACTCACCGAACCAAAATAACTCCTCCAGCTCAGCTTTATCAAGCCACCTGTTTGCCAACACCTCGTAAGGCGCACTCTCGCATACCACCAGACTATACTCGTCAGTTGATTTACTCATGGGCGTGTCAGGCAGCACCTTCAGGAGCCCCATCTGGATGTAATGTGCCCCGAGTTTAAAAACGTCGGCAAAGGAACGGGCAAATGTCCCCCTGTTCTCATAAGGCAGGCCCAGGATAAGGTCCAGGTGTATATGGATAGTATCCAGGGCAACGAGCATTCTGATATTGGACTCCAGCTTTGCCAGGTCGCATCTCCGATTGATGGCTTCCAGGGTTGGCAGATTAGTGGACTGCACACCAATCTCAAATTGAAACCGGCCTGGATTCACCTGCTCAAGGAACCGGAACACATCCCCTGTAAAACGGTCCGGTGCCATCTCGAAATGAAAGAGGGTCTCTCCAGGCTGTTTCACCAGGAAACGCCAGATATCCAAGGCTCTTTCCGGCAGGTCATTAAAGGTCCGGTCCACGAAGCGAATGATCTTAGGCTCATGACGCAAAATAGCCTTTATTTCTTCATACACCTGTGGGATGGGGAGATGGCGCACTCCCTTTTCAGATGCCGATAGACAATAGGTGCAGCCAAAGGGACACCCCCGTGACGATTCATAATAGATAGTTCTGCTCTTAAGAGGGCCGGTGAAATCATCCGGCCTGTATGGGCTTTTAAATCTTGATGGCTTTTCACAGCTATACTCTCTCTGCAAGCTGTTCCCTGCCAGGTCCTGGTAAAATGATTTTTCAATGCCTTCTATTTCCCCCCGTACTATCGTGCAATGACTTGAGACATCAGGGGACAGGTCCTTTGCCAGGGTAACAGCCTGGGGGCCGCCTAAGATTATCGGCGTGCCGGAACGAAGTTTTACCAGGTCACCGATCAGGCGCTGGATATATAAGCTGTTCCAGATGTATACTGAAAAAAAGAGGGCTGCCGGCGCACCAGACCCGATACGCCGCAAAGTTGGATAATACGGATCATTGATCGTATACTGGGTGATCTCGGGTCTACAGCCCGGCAGGTTATTCTCCAGTGCCGTTCTGACATAGAAAAGTGCCAGGCATGAGTGGATAAAGCGTCCATTGAAGGCGATCAGTTTATAGATCATAAGATTCTGTATTTTTCGACTCTTTGCTCTTTGGAGAAATGTATTTATATTTTGTATGACTAACTATAGCAAAAAAACTTCAATTAACATTTTTTCTTATCAGTGATGGGGGGGATCGTTTGCTTTTCTTCTGAGCATGTTTAGTATATTAGTGAATTAAAATTTTCATCTCTATAAATTTAGCCGCAGGAATGGACATGATTGCAAAATATTCAGAAATCCTTATTCATGCAATTTTACTTTCTCTTTTCTTCAGTATGCAGCTACTCCGGTCGCAACCGGCTGAGGCGGCCCACCTTACCACGCCAGTGCATTATATCTCAATAGAGTTTGACCTGCAGTCCAACAGGCTCAGTGCAAATTCCCGTATTGAGCTGCCGGCCGGTTTCCCCCTTGCCCTGGATCTCTCCCATCTCAATGTTTCCCGTATCCTTATCAACGGTCAACCGGCAGAGACTGGTCAGGGCAGCGCTTACCTTGACATTCCTTCATCTTCAAGAGATCAGGAGGTCCTGATCACATACAGCAAGGAAATCCCTGCTGGTTCAACTTCGTACAGCATGATCAACGAGTCAGGCGTTGCACTTGCCGGCAATTGGTATCCCGAAACTGGTCAAGAAATGTTCTTCAAACTGACAGCGCACATCCCAACAGATTTTGAGGCCATCTCAGAAGCTGACGAGATAGTCACCTTTCTGATGAATGATAAGAAGCAGGTGACATTTCGTTTTCCACACCCCCTGTTTTCCATTAATTTTATTGCAGGCCCCTATGTTGTCAGCCAGGAGACTTTTGGCGAAGGCAAAAACCTGATTGCCTATTTTTTCCCTGAAGATCAGGAGCTGGCAGCAGATTACCTTGCCAAGGCTAAAAAGTACCTGGAGCGCTATGAAGAAATGCTGGGGCCTTATCCTTATCAGCGTTTCTCCATAGTAGAAAACAGGCTGCCCACAGGTTTTGCCATGCCGACCTTCACCCTCCTCGGCCAATCTGTGGTCAGGCTGCCCTTTATTGTTAATACCTCCCTGGGCCATGAAGTCCTGCATGCCTGGTTTGGCAACGGGGTCCGCATGTCACTCCAGGAAGGCAACTGGGTCGAGGGCTTGACAACCTACCTGGCTGATCATTCCTTTGCCGCAGACGAGGGAAGGGATGCAGATTACCGGAAAGAACAGCTTGTCAAATACCAAAGTTTTGTCAGATCGGACATGAACCTCACTCTGCGAGGATTTAACAATGTTGGTCATGAAAACATCAAGGGGCAGCCGATCCGCGCTGTCGGCTATAATAAATCCGCCATGTTCTTTCACATGCTGCGTAATAAGGTTGGACCGGATGTCTTTACTGCCTCTCTGCGTGACTTCTTCAAACGCTTACAATTCAAGACAGCAGGTTGGTCTGACCTGCAAACCAGCTTTGAGAACATATCAGGTACAGGACTGGAGGATTTTTTTGTCCAATGGCTTGATAGAAATGATATCCCGGTGCTTGCCATCCAACAGCTTGAAATCACGAACAAGGATGGCTACCCGGTTATTCATTTCAGCATTGTCCAGCAAAATGACTCTCCCTATTTACTGGATGTGCCAGTTGTCATAATAAACGGGGCAGAGGAAATCCGCAAAACACTCTCTTTATCCGGGCCTCGGACTGCCTTTGAAATTCCCTTGGCAACTGTACCCCATACCCTTGTTATTGACCCGGGATACGACCTCATGCGCGAACTGGCCCCCTCCGAGCTGCCGGCCACCTGGTCGCAGTTTTTAGGCGCTGCAGGCAAGATAGCTGTGCTACCATCAGAAGAATATCGCGATCTTTACAATTCTTTATTGGAGCAACTAGAGGAATCTGAAGTCAGTATCTTAGTGCAGGATGAAGTGAGCGATAAAGACCTGGCTGATAACTCCCTGCTTTTTCTAGGGACTGATGCCAGCTTGAGCCGATCGCTTTTTGCGCGACCGGACCACCCTGCAGACAGCTTTACACTGGATGTTAGGCGCAACCCTTTAAACCCGTCCAAAGTCGCTGTGCTTATTTCTGCTTCAAACAGTCATCAGGTAGAAATGGCAGCTCGAAAGCTTCGCCACTATGGAAAATACAGCTACCTCTCTTTCAAGAAAGGCACAATCCAGGATAAAAGTATCTCTGAGACAGACCTGGGTCTCAGGATCGAACTGGTCACGCTGCCTGTCGGGATTGAAACAAGCAAATCAAGAACCTTTGACGATATCCTTGCCAGGCTGTCACAATATCAGGTCGTATACATAGGTGAAAATCATACCAGTTATGAGGACCATCAACTCCAGCTGGAGATTATAAGGGCCATGTATGAACATGACACACGTCTGGCCATCGGCATGGAGATGTTCACCAGATCGAGTCAACCGGATCTCGACCGGTACCTGGCCGGTGAGTTGAATGAAAACTCCTTTCTTAAGGAATCAGGTTATTTCAAGGCCTGGCGCTTTGATTACCGGTTGTATAGGGATATCATCAATTTTGCCAAATATAACCATCTCCCGATCATTGCCTTGAACCAGGAAAGAGACGTTGTCAACCAGGTCTTCAGGGGCGGCGGTCCAAACAGTCTGGATGATGAGGATGCAAGCCTCTTGCCTGTAGACAGGAAGCTTGATGAACCCGGCTACCGGGAAAGGATGGAAACAGCTTATATGATGCATGCTGGCCAGGAGCAGAATGGGGATTTCAGCGGTTTCCTGCAGGCACAGGCATTGTGGGACGAAACCATGGCCGAAACTATTGTTGAGTATCTGAAAGCCTACCCTGAGGAACGCATGGTGATCATCGCAGGACGAGGCCATGTTGACAAGACAAACGCCATTCCACCTCGTGTAGCTCGTCGCCTGCCCGTATCTCAGGCCGTGGTAGTCAACAGCACCGGATTGACAATGGAGTCTGAATCAGCTGATTTTGTCTTCTTTTCTTCACCTGCTGAACTTTCCCCCTTTCCTTTGCTGGGCGTCATACTTGACGACACTGACAATCAGGAAGGGGTCCTGGTTACCGCACTTAATCCCCAGGGACAGGCCCTAACCGCAGGCATTAAGGAAAAAGACATTATTCTGGCCATTGATTCCAAACTGGTCAATGACGTGGAGGATGTCAAGATTGAGATGCTGTTCAAGGAAAAAAGCGATTCGGTCATAGTACGGGTCAGACGACCCGCTTTTCTGGTTGGTGATAAGGAGCTGGATATTGTAGTCCCATTGAAAAGTGCAGAAAAAATGCACCCCATGTAAGAAAATCAGTCAGCCCGTTTAATTGCTTCTGCCAGCCGAAGGGCCTGGACCGTCTTCTGCACATCATGGACCCGCAGGATCGATATACCTTTTTCGGCACAGAGTGCCGAAATGACTGCAGTCGCCACATCCCGTTCTTCCACTTCCATCCCCAGCACCTTACCGATAAATGATTTGCGCGAATGACCGATGAGTAGCGGGCAGCCCAGTTCGGTTAATTCTGCCGCCCGTTTGAGAATAGTGAGATTGTGGCCGACGGTCTTGCCAAAGCCTATCCCAGGATCAATAATAAATCGTTTTCTTGCAATCCCGTGTGCAACTGCCCATGCAAGCCTTTCTACAAAAAAGTCCTTGATTTCGGCTATGACATCATCATAGTGGGGGGCACGCTGCATATCAGACGGTGTGCCCTGCATATGCATTATAATAACCGGCACTTCCGTCTCTTTTACCAGGACAAGCATCTCAGGGTCAAAACGCAGCGCACTGACATCGTTTATGATATCTGCTCCTTCGGCCAGGGCCCTGCGGGCCACTACCGCCTTTGTCGTATCAATGGATATCGGGATTTCAGAGCGCTGCCGGATCAAACGGATCGCAGGCAAAACCCGGTCGAGTTCATCTGAAGCGGACACCGGCTCGGCAAAAGGACGGGTTGATTCGCCACCCACATCTATAATGTCAGCACCAGCCTGCACCATTGCATTAACCTGGGCATCAATGGCGTCAGCATCGAGAAAACAGCCTCCGTCGGAAAAAGAATCCGGGGTAACATTGAGAATCCCCATGACCAGGACTTTGGAGCCGAATGCGAGGGGCATGGTTATGGTGAACTTTCTTGGAGAATTACCTGAGGTTTTTCTTACTGGCCTGACCCGGCTTGTGCTTTTTCTGCTTCCACAGGAGAGTTATCCCCAACCTGCTGCGTTCCGGCAGGCTGGCTGTTTTCTTCTTTTAAACCTGCTACGGCAGCAATGATGTTCCTGATATCCTCCTGGACGATGGTCTCTCTTTCGAGCAGAGCCTGTGCCATGTCATGCAGGACCTGGAGATTGTCGGACAGTAGGGTTTGCGCAGTGTTGTAGGCTGACTCCACCAGCTCTTTAACTTCCTTGTCAATGCGGATGGCGGTATCTTCACTGTAATCGCGATGCTGTGCAATCTCCCGGCCAAGGAATATCTGCTCTTCCTTCTTGCCAAAGGTAAGGGGGCCCATGTCACTCATACCCCATTCGCAGACCATTTTTCTGGCCAGGGTGGTCGCCTGTTCAATGTCATTGCCTGCGCCGGTTGTTATATCGTTAAAAACCAGCTTTTCTGCGGACCGGCCGCCCAGAAGAATACAAATCCTGTTAAGCAGATAGCCTTTTGAGTGCGTATACTTCTCCTCGATGGGAAGCTGCTGTGTGAGCCCAAGTGCCCGGCCCCGGGGAATAATAGTGACCTTGTGGATGGGGTCGGTATTGGGCAGCATAATGGCAACCAGGGCATGCCCTGCTTCATGGTATGCGGTGATCTTTTTCTCTTTTTCAGTGATGATCAAACTGCGTCGCTCAGCACCCATCATGACCTTGTCCTTGGCCAGTTCAAGATGCTGCATGGTAACCTTGTCGCCACCACTGCGGGCTGCGAGCAGGGCTGCCTCATTAACCATATTCTCAAGGTCAGCCCCGGTAAAACCAGGTGTTCCCCTGGCAATGACCGCCCATTCAATATTATCAGCAACCGCTGTTTTGCGGCCATAGACCTCGAGGATTTCCTCCCGCCCCTTGACATCGGGTACGGGCACCACAACCTGCCTATCAAACCGACCGGGGCGCAGCAGTGCCGGATCAAGAACATCGGGACGATTGGTGGCTGCAACAATAATGACGCCCTCGTTGGATTCAAAACCATCCATTTCAACCAGCAATTGGTTCAGGGTCTGCTCGCGCTCGTCATGGCCGCCGCCAAGACCGGCACCACGATGCCTGCCAACAGCATCAATTTCATCAATAAAAATGATACAGGGTGCGTTTTTCTTGCCTTGGACGAAAAGGTCGCGGACCCTTGAAGCGCCGACGCCAACAAACATCTCAACAAAATCGGAACCACTGATTGTGAAAAATGGCACCTCAGCCTCGCCGGCAATAGCCTTGGCTAAAAGTGTCTTTCCTGTGCCCGGAGCCCCGGCAAGCAGCACGCCTTTGGGTATCCTGCCTCCCAGGCGGGTGAACTTCTTGGGATCTTTCAAAAAATCGATGATTTCCGAAAGTTCCTCCTTGGCTTCCTCAATACCGGCAACATCCTTAAAGGTGACCTTTGTATCTCCCTTTTCCATAAGCCTTGCCCGTGTTTTCCCGAAGGAAAGAGCCCCGCGTCCACCCATCTGCATCTGGCGCATGAAGAAAATCCAGACACCGATAAGTAACAGCATGGGAAACCAGGAAACCAGAATGGTCACATACCAGGGCGTGTCTTCTTTCTGCTTTACAGATATATCAACGCCGTTTTTGCGGAGCATGGGAATGAGTTCAGAGTCGTCCGGGGTAACTGTGCGGAAATCATTACCGCCCCTGAGTGTACCGGTAATCTGGTCTCCTTCTATAGAAACCTTGGTGATTGCCCCGGTCTCCACGCTATTGATGAAATCACTGTAAGAAATATCCACATGCTGGAGCTGAGGCTTGTTAAAAAGATTAAACAAGAGAATCATTGTCAGGCCGATCACCAGCCACATGCTGAGGTTTTTATAAAATGTGTTCAAAACGAGCCCCCACTGCAAGTCTCTCTGACTTGTGTTTTAATCATAGGTTTAAAATATCTTATACAAAGAAGTTACTATAGCAATCTGCTTATAAACAATCAAAAAAAAGATAAGTTCAGGCTCTGCAAAAGTCCAGCCTTTTGCCGCAAGTTTTCCGGCTAGAAATATTCCTGGATGGCCTTCACCTGTATTTCTTTTTTACGTACCGTTTCCAGAGCCCTTACCATGGACAGCGCACCGCTGGTAGTTGTGGTATAGGGCAGATGATAATCCAGGGCGCTCCTGCGGATGATGTACGAATCCTCCGTAGTCCTTGACCCCATCGAGGTATTAATGATCCACTGTATCTGGTTGTCCCGCACCTTGTCCAGCAGATGGGGCCTCCCCTGGGATATCTTGTTTACCATGGTGCATTCCACGTTGTGTTCCGTTAAATATGCAGCAGTTCCGCTTGTAGCCAGGATGGAAAACCCCAATTTCAACAGACGCAGCGCCAGGGGCAGAACAGCCGGTTTGTCTGCATTACGCACGCTGATAAGCACATTCCCCCTGGTCGGGAGCTTCTGGCCGGCTGCCAGCTGTGACTTGGCAAAGGCAATTCCAATGGAACTGTCAAGCCCCATGACTTCTCCGGTTGATTTCATTTCCGGGCCGAGCAGTGTATCCACATTGGCAAACCGGTCAAAGGGAAACACTGCCTCTTTCACAGCCCAGTGGCTGACCTCGGCCTCTTTGGTCAATCCCAGGTCAGCCAGTTTCATGCCCATCATCACTTTGGTGGCAAGCTTAGCCAGCGGCACGCCTGTTGCCTTACTGACAAATGGTACGGTGCGGGATGCCCTGGGGTTGACTTCCAAGACATAAAGCTCGTTATCCTTAACCGCAAACTGGACATTCATGAGTCCAATAACATTCAATTCTCCGGCCATGGCCTTTGAGGCTTCCCTGATCTCCTCTATCATTTCGGATGATAAGGAATGGGGCGGCAGGACACATGCAGAATCACCCGAATGGATACCTGCCTCTTCGATATGCTCCATGATGCCGCCAATAATGGTACTCTCCCCGTCGGAGATGGCATCGACATCAACCTCAATGGCGTCTTTAAGGAACTTGTCAATCAGCACAGGATGTTGCGAGGACACGATGATAGCTGAAGACATGAACTCCCTGATCCCCTTCTCGTTGTAAACAATGCGCATGGCCCTGCCGCCGAGGACATAGGAAGGCCGCACCACCACGGGATAGCCGACACGCTCTGCTATGGCGAGAGCCTCCTCCATGGTGCGCGCGGTTCCATTTGCCGGCTGCTTCAGGTCTAATTTCTGCAGAAACTGTTGGAAACGCTTACGGTCCTCAGCCCTGTCAATGGAATCCGGTGAAGTACCGACGATCGGCACCTTTGCCTCGGCAAGGGAAACCGCCAGGTTCAGCGGTGTCTGCCCGCCGAACTGGACGATAACCCCGTCAGGCTTTTCCCGTTCTATGATATTGAGCACATCCTCCCGAGTCAGCGGCTCGAAATAAAGCTTGTCCGAGGTGTCATAGTCCGTGCTCACCGTTTCCGGATTGGAGTTGACCATGATGGACTCTATACCCAGCTCCTTCAGGGCAAAAGAGGCATGCACGCAGCAGTAGTCAAACTCTATTCCCTGTCCGATGCGGTTGGGTCCGCCGCCAAGGATCATGACCTTTTTTAGTGTACCGACCCGGGATTCGTCCTCTATCTCATATGTTGAGTAATAATACGGTGTATAAGCTTCAAATTCGGCCGCGCATGTATCAACCAGTTTATAAACAGGAACCAAATCCTGTTTCAGCCGCAGCTCCCGGATATCATTTTCCGTGGTACCGGTCAGGTGGGCAATCTGAAAGTCCGAAAATCCCTGCTGCTTGATCTTGCGCAGAAAATCCCTTGTCAAACCTTGGAATCCTGCCTCCCTGATGCTAGCCTCTGTCTCAACAAGCTGCTTGAGGTTGTTCAAGAACCATGGATCAATGTATGTCAGGCGATAAAGATCTTCAACCGACCTGCCGCGGCGCAGGGCCTCATAGATGCAGAAAATGCGATTTGAATTAGGAGTGATCAGCTTCTTCTCAAGCAGAACCTCATCCATCGAGGCAAGGGAATCCTTGCCGTCATCGCCAAAGCCCATACGGCCGATCTCCAGGGAACGCAGACCTTTCTGAAAAGCTTCCTTGAAAGTCCGGCCGATTGCCATGGTCTCGCCCACTGACTTCATGGCGGTGGTAAGAACATCCTCGGCTTCAGTAAATTTTTCAAAGGTCCAGCGGGGAATCTTCACCACGCAATAATCGATTGTCGGCTCAAAAGAAGCATAGGTTTCCCTGGTAATATCATTGGGGATCTCGTCAAGGGTGTAACCGATAGCAAGCTTGGCCGCAATCTTAGCTATGGGAAACCCGGTGGCTTTTGAAGCCAGGGCAGAACTCCGTGAAACCCTTGGGTTCATCTCTATAACCATCAACTCACCGTCTTCAGGGTTGACGGCAAACTGCACATTAGAGCCGCCGGTCTCTACGCCGATCTCCCGCATTATGGCTATCGAGGCATTGCGCATAAGCTGGTATTCCCGGTCGGTCAAGGTCTGGGCCGGCGCCACGGTAACCGAATCACCGGTATGGACTCCCATGGCATCCATATTCTCAATGGGGCATATGATAACCACGTTATCATTCTTGTCCCGCATTACCTCGAGCTCGTACTCCTTCCAGCCAAGAAGGCTGCGCTCCAACATGACTTCATTATTGAGGCTGAGATCAATCCCGGCGGTTGCCAGGGCTTCAAGCTCCTGCATGTTATAGGCAACACCGCCGCCGGTGCCCCCCAGGGTGAAACTTGGACGGACAATAATGGGAAACCCGATATGTTCTGCTGCTGCAAGGGCATCTTTTACCTTGTGCACAATGGCGCTCTCAGGCACCTTCAAACCGATCTTTTTCATAGCGGCACGGAATTCCTCGCGCCCTTCCGCCTTGCGGATCACCCCTATATCAGCAGCAAGGAGTTCAACGTTGTATTTCTCTAGGACTCCCATTTCCGCCACCCTGATGGCGGTATTCAAGCCTGTCTGCCCGCCCAGTGTTGGAAGAAGGGCATCCGGGCGCTCCTTTTCGATAACTTTGGCCACCATCTCCGGTGTAATTGGTTCTATATAGGTCTTATCGGCCAGTTCCGGGTCAGTCATGATAGTGGCAGGGTTGGAATTGATGAGAACCACCTCATAACCTTCCTCTTTCAAAGCTTTCACCGCCTGCGTGCCGGAATAGTCGAATTCACATGCCTGGCTGATGATAATTGGACCGGAGCCGATTATAAGAATCTTCTTGATGTCTGTACGTTTTGGCATAGGTTTGCTGGCTGGTAGAATTTTATATGTTCACAGGGCGACTAAAAGTAATTTCAGTTCGTACAGAATACATACAGCCCGGTTCATTCCTGCATCATCTCAATAAACCGGTCAAACAGGTAGAGGGAGTCATGCGGCCCCGGGGCATTTTCAGGATGGTACTGCACTGAAAAGGCCGGAAATTTTTTATGCTTCATACCCTCCAGGCTGCCATCATTGAGATTGACATGGGTCAACTCCACCTCTTCAGGATCAAGGCTGTCAAGGTCGACACAAAAACCATGGTTCTGCGAGGTTATCTCGATGCGGCCGGTTTCAAGGTCCTTCACCGGCTGGTTAGAGCCGCGATGGCCGAATTTCAACTTGTACGTAGTGCCCCCATAGGCAAGGCCCAGTAATTGGTGACCAAGGCAGATGCCGAAAATCGGTTTCCTGCCGAGCAGCTCCCGGACCGTTTCCACCACACCCTCAACACCGGCTGGGTCTCCCGGACCATTTGACAGGAAAATGCCGTCCGGCTGCAAATCAAGTATGGCTTCCGGCGCTGTTCCAGCCGGCACCACCTGGATGGAGCAGCCTTTTTCCGTAAGGATCCTGAGCTGGTTGTATTTCAGCCCGTAATCTATGGCCACAACCCTATATCTGCCCCCGGAAGCAGTGGAAAATCCGGCACCGTTGCGCGGGCGGCTTTCTGACCAGCCATAGGGTTGATGACACGTAACTTCCCGCACCAGGTCTCTGCCCACTAGACCTTCAGAGGCCTGTGCCATTTTAACCAGCTGGTCGGGATCCAGTATCCTGGTTGAAACAACCCCTTTCATAGCTCCGGCCTGGCGGATGTGCCTGGTCAAGGCCCGGGTGTCTATGCCCTCAACTCCCAGGATGCCGAACTGCTGGAGAAATGTTGCCAGCGTAGCAGTTGCCCGGAAATTACTCGGAATACGATTGTATTCCTTGACAAGGAATGCTTCCGGCTGGATGCGGGCGGACTCCATATCGTCCGGGTTTATACCGTAATTCCCGATCAGGGGGTAGGTCATTGTGACAATCTGTCCCTTGTAGGAAGGATCGGTAAGTATCTCCTGGTATCCTGTCATCCCAGTATTAAAAACGATCTCACCAGACGCCTCCCCGGCCCCCGTGAATGATTCACCTTCAAATACTGTTCCATCCTCTAGAGCGACAAGCGCTTTCATACTGTTTCCTTATTGTGCCTGTTGTTTACTCATTACTTATGATACTTTTTATAGTTACAATCTACCCTGCAATGCAACACCTAATAGTCAATGGTTCAGGACCTCTTTTACCAGAGCAGCCTGCTTTCGGGCCGCACCCTGCTGCGCCAGGGCAATGTCGCGCGCCCGTTTGCCGGCGGTGCTATACTCTTCAGGATGGTCCATGAAATACAGGATCGACTCAGTCAGGGCCTCAGGACCGCTCACCGGGAAACCTCCACCAACTGACTCAAGGAGCTCCGCAGCATCCGAGAAATCCTTCATACTCGGACCGTAAAATACCGGTTTGCCAAATATGGCCGCTTCCATGATATTGTGGCCGCCTCGTTCAACCAAACTGCCGCCGCAGAAAACATACGAAGCAATGGAATAAAGTCCTGCAAGATCTCCCATGGAGTCAACCAGGACAGTATCAGTTTTACGCTCAGAATTCTTAACTTCGCTCAGTCGTTCAAACGGCAGCTGCTTCACCTTCAGCATCACTTCAACTTCCGGGAGACGCTGCATATGCCTTGGAGCCACAACCCAGATCAAGTCCTGCATGCCGGTCGATCTCTTCAGGTCCTGAAATACGGTGAGCAGCATCTCCTCTTCACCTGTATGGGTGCTGCCGGCAACAAAAAGAGGCTGGCCAGGATACATATTCAGCCAGAGCCGATATTGCTCCCTGCTTTCAGGCGCCAGGTCTTCCACATCCCGGTCATATTTGGCGTTGCCAAGCACCCTAACCTTTTCAGGCTCAGCTCCCAGGATCATAAACCGTTTGGCGTCTGACGGCTGAATAACAGCAATCATTGAAAAACATTTTAAAATTTTTCCCATGAGTCCCTTTACCAACCGGTAGCGCTGTAGTGAGCTTTCGCTTAACCTGCCGTTCAAAAGGACAAGTTTAATGCCTGATCTCTTGGCCCGTAACAGCAAGGCGGGCCACAACTCGGTTTCCAGGCACACATATAAAGAAGGCTTGATTTTCTGAATTCCCCTGTCAACTATGCCGATAAGGTCAAGAGGTGCATAAATACAGCGGACTTTATCCCCAACCTGTTTGCGGGCAACTTCCATGCCCTGTTCTGTTACGGTCGAGAGAACAAAGTCAGCTTCCGGCATAATGGCTGTAATTTCTCGTATCAATATCCCTGCCAGCAGGACTTCCCCAACCGAAGCGCCATGCAGCCATATTGTCGTGGCATTTTTCTGTTTTCGGCCTTCGACACGAAGGAACCCCAATCTCTGCCCCAACCCATCCCGGTAACGACCGGTGCCTAAACTGTAGAGGAGAAAAAATGGTAATCCCGTAATAAACGCCAGCCAGCCGAAAAGTTGATATAATCCGTAAAGCAACGGTATATAACACCTGATTTGAAAATTGAATTTTATGGGCTTAAGAAAAATCGTGTCATTTAACCCTTAATCCCTCTTTTCGTCAATAGAATTATAGGATCAAAAACTGAGTTTTGCCTTGACATTCCGCGTATGGCTTTGTAAGCAAAGTGCAACCTTTCATGGAAACTATTTACCAAAACCATAATACCATATTCTAATAATAATTTTTGCCGACCAACTTTGCAGATTCGTTAGGATTTGTTGCGGGCCCGGCAAGGAGAGACATTATGAAACGTTACCTTACAGTATTAATTATCCTGTTAACCGCACTCTGCTACAGCACAAAAGGGGAACTCATGGCCGCTGAAACAAAACTTGCTGATGGATTGTATGCAAAAATAGTCACCTTTAAAGGGGAGATCATCCTGCAACTTGAATTTGAAAAGACACCTCTGACTGTAACAAACTTTGTCGGTCTTGCCGAAGGCACGAAGGATTTCCGTGATTCCAAGGGGAGGACCAGCGGCCGCTACTATGACGGCCTTACCTTTCACCGGGTAATTGATAATTTCATGATCCAGGGGGGCTGTCCCCTTGGCTCAGGAACCGGTGGCCCCGGGTACGATTTTCCGGATGAGTTTGATCCCAGTCTGAAGCATGACAAGCCAGGGACCCTTTCCATGGCAAATGCAGGCCCCGGCACCAACGGCAGCCAGTTTTTCATCACCCATGTGGCGACACCCTGGCTTGACAACAAGCATACGGTCTTCGGACATGTCGTCTCCGGCCAGGATGTGGTGAATGGTATCCGGAAGGGAGACAAAATAAGAACAATTGAGATTATACGGGTTGGCAGCAAGGCCGAAGCCTTCAAGGCAGACCAGGAATCATTTGACAAGTTGTTGCATGAAATTGACAAGAATAAAGCAACCAAAGAAAAAGAGAGCCGGGGAAAAGATATGGCCATGATCAAAGAAAAATGGCCAAACACCACGACCACTGCTTCAGGACTGATGTATGAGGTGGTTGCAAAAGGCAGCGGCAATGGTAAACCCCGCCCTGGTGAAACGGTCAGCGCCCACTATACAGGCATGTTTCTGGACGGCCGCAAGTTTGATTCTTCAGTGGACCGTGGCGAACCTATCCGTTTCCCGGTTGGGACAGGCAGGGTGATCAAGGGTTGGGATGAAGCACTGCTTGACATGACAAAAGGGGAAAAAAGAATCCTCATCATCCCACCGAACCTGGCTTACGGCTCACGGAGTGTGGGACCAATCCCGCCGAACTCAACCCTTGTATTTGAGGTTGAACTGCTGGATTTTTAAGGATAGGGTTGAAGGGGTCAAGAGATCGAGGATTAGAGGGAAAAAGTGAAAGTGACTAAAATTTACAAAAAGTAACCTACCTGAGATGTTGATTTGCTATCTACCTTGTTAAATATAAGCAGAACCTGAAATCCAAAAGCCTTTAGATAACAAACAACTTTATTCTACTTTAGGCACTTGCAACATTATAATGCTAATCGCTGGTCGCTAATAGCTTTCAGCTAATAGTTGTCTGCAGCGTAAAAAACACGATGCGGACAAGTATATCGGTTGTAACTGTTTAAGTATGTCAGGTGGCACTATCCCTGTTTAGATTATTCAATAAATAAATTAATACTTCAGCCCCACCCTTTGCCGTACAAGGTCGATGGTCGGGGCTGCTTTTTCTCTTGCCTTCAGGGCTCCCTTGGCCAGTATGCCCTTCAGATGCCCCTTGTTCTGCAGGAGCTCCGCCCGCTTCGTCCGGGCTTCTTTAAAATAATTTTCTATGAGTTCAACAAGTTCCTGCTTGATATAACCGTAGGCAGCGCCGCCTTCCACATAGAGCTTCCTGACTTCGGCCAGCCTGTCAACCGGGGCAAAAAGTTTGAAAATATTATAGAGATTGCAGGTATCAGGGTTCTTCGGTTCCTCTACCGGAGTGGAGTCGGTCTGGATTGCCATGACACGTTTCTTTAATTGCTTGCCTTCCAAAAAAATAGGGATGGTATTATCATAGGATTTTGACATCTTCTGGCCGTCAATGCCCGGTACCGTGGCCACACTTTCCTCTATGGCCGGTTCTGGAATGACAAAGGTTTCACCGAAAACATGGTTAAACCGAAGGCCTATGTCCCGGGCAACCTCAAGGTGCTGCTTCTGGTCCTTGCCAACCGGGACTATTTCAGCCTGATACAGCAAAATGTCCGCCGCCATCAAGACCGGATAGGAAAAAAGCCCATGGCTCGGGGCAATACCCTTGGCAATCTTATCCTTGTACGAATGACATCGCTCAAGAAGTCCCATGGATGTGAGCGTTGAGAGTATCCAGGTCAATTCAGTGACCTCAGGGACATCTCCCTGTACCCAGAAGGTGCACCTGTCAGGATCGAGCCCCAGAGCCATGAAGTCAGCCGCTGCCTCCAGGGTGCCCAGGGCCAGTTTTTCCTTTTCATGCACCGTTGTCAGGGCATGCAGGTTAACGATAAAGGCATAAAGCTCAGCCTTTTCCATGTTGCGGATCATCGGCAGCATCATGCCGAAATAATTGCCGATATGCAATTGGCCCGAAGGCTGGATACCGGATAGGATCTTCATTTGGTTATCCCACGAAATTTAATATTTTTTACTTAAGGATTTCTCTCTCAAAAGATAGAGATCTTGTTCGAGGGCATGGCGCAAGGAGAAAAAATAGCGGGGCGTACTTGATGTGCGTGAGCACATTTTCTCGACAAGGCAACACAGCCATCGGGCAAGCTCTCTCTTTTTTCAGCGTACACTGAGCGCTGACGGCACGGAGGATTGCCAATTTCATTTAACAATGTCGAGCTTTGATGATGAAATTTTCCTCAAAGCCATCAACTGTTGGGCAGGGATGATAAAAAAAAAGGAGGATACGAGCAACAATTTTTCCGCATCCTCCGTAAAGTATTAGTGATATATATCTATTGACATGGGCTGTTGCAGCCTACTTTACCTCTTCAAAGTCAGCATCAACAACATCCTCGTCCGTCTTGCTTGCGCCCGCCTGACCCCCGGCTTCAGGGCCGCCGCCCTGCTGCTGGCCAGACTGTTCCTTCGTAGCCTGCGCATACATGATCTCGGCCAGCTTGTGTGATGCCTGTGTCAGGGAGTCAATGCCCCTCTTCAAATCATCGACATTGTCACCCTTTTCAATGATCTTTTTCAGGGATTCGACTTCCTGCTCAACCTTGGACTTGGTTTCAGCGTCTACCTTGTCACCGAGGTCCCGCAAAGTTTTCTCGGTCGCATATACAAGGGAATCTGCCTGGTTCTGTGATTCAACCAGCTCCTTCCTCTTTTTATCCTCTTCGGCATGCTCTTCAGCATCCCGCTGCATTTTTTTGATCTCATCCTCGGACAGCCCGCTTGAGGCAGTTATCCTGATGGACTGCTCCTTACTGGTGCCCAGATCCTTGGCTGAAACATGCAGGATACCGTTGGCATCTAGGTCAAAGGTAACCTCGATCTGCGGCACGCCTCTGGGCGCAGGAGGTATATCGGTCAACTCAAATCGGCCGATGGTCTTATTGTTGGCCGCCATTTCCCGTTCTCCCTGCAGTACATGAATGGACACCGCGGGCTGGCTGTCAGCGGCTGTTGAAAATATCTGGCTCTTTTTGGTTGGAACCGTGGTGTTCTTTTCGATCAGTTTGGTGAAGACACCCCCCAGTGTTTCGATACCCAGGGAAAGCGGTGTTACATCGAGAAGCAGAACATCTTTCACGTCTCCCCGCAACACCCCACCCTGAATAGCAGCACCAACTGCCACCACTTCGTCAGGGTTTACGCCCTTATGGGGCTCTTTACCAAACAGCTTTTTTACTTTCTCCTGGACTTTAGGCATTCTTGTCATACCGCCGACCAGGATTACCTCATCAATATCTGAAGGGGAAAGCCCGGCATCTTTCAAAGCTGTCTTGCAGGGTTCAACGGTACGCTCGATCAGGTCCTCCACCAGGTTTTCAAGCTTTGACCTGGTGAGCTTGATATTGAGATGCTTGGGGCCGGAGGCGTCCGCTGTAATAAAGGGCAGATTGATGGTGGTTTCCATGGTGGTGGAAAGCTCCATCTTGGCCTTTTCCCCTTCTTCCTTGAGGCGCTGCAGTGCCATCTTGTCCTGGCGCAGGTCTATACCCTGGTCGCGCTTGAATTCATCTGCCAGCCAGTTGACGATGCGCATATCAAAATCCTCACCGCCGAGGAAGGTATCACCATTGGTTGATTTAACCTCAAAAACACCGTCACCAATCTCAAGGATCGAGATGTCGAAGGTGCCGCCGCCAAGATCAAAGACGGCAATCTTCTCTTCGCCTTTCTTGTCAAGACCATAGGCCAGGGAGGCAGCAGTTGGCTCATTTATGATCCTCTGAACGTTCAGTCCTGCGATACGTCCGGCATCCTTGGTGGCCTGGCGCTGACTGTCGTTAAAATACGCTGGAACTGTCACAACAGCATCGGTGACCTTCTCCCCAAGATATTCTTCAGCGGTCTGTTTCATCTTTGTGAGGACCATGGCGGAAATCTCTGCCGGCGAATACACCTTGCCTTCGACTTCCACGGCCGCATCACCATTTTTGCCCTCTACAATTTTAAAGGGACTGACCTTGATGGACTTGGACACCTCAATATCAGAAAATTTTCGTCCAATCAGGCGTTTGATTGCATAAAGTGTTCTTGAGGGATTGGTTACAGCCTGGCGTTTTGCTACCTGGCCGACCATGCGCTCACCGCTATCTGAAAAAGCGACGACAGAGGGCGTTGTCCTGTTACCTTCAACGTTGGCGATAACCTTTGGGTCCCCCCCCTCCATGATTGCAACACATGAGTTTGTGGTGCCGAGGTCAATACCGATTATCTTGCTCATTCTTTAATTCTCCTTTTATATCACTATCTGAATACTTTTTTCAAAACAGCACCTCTTAATAAGGATCTGCTGTTTATTATTTGCCTTCTGTTATGAGAAAAATCATTTAGAGATTACAATGTGTACGATCTTTTTATTGTCAAGTGCCTGATGCCGGGGGCTTGGAAACAATAACCTTTGCAGGACGAAGGAGTCTCTCCTTGAAAAAGTAACCCTTGAGATACTCACGCAGCACAAGGTTCGGCTCGATCTGATCGGTTTCCTCCATGGCAAGTGCCTCATGGATATTCGGGTCAAATGGCTGTCCAATGGAATCTATTGCTTTGACCCCATGTTTTTCCAGGGTTGACAGCAGGCCGTTTCTCGTAAGCTCAACACCCTCAAGTAAGCTTTCAAGACTGTGACTTTCCCTGCTCTGTTCCATGGCCCGTTCAATATTATCGAGACCGGGGAGCAGATCCTTCAGAATATTTTCTTCGGCATACTTCAAGGAAATCTCCCGCTCCCGTTCCAACCGTTTTTTTGTATTCTCAAATTCAGCAGCGAGGCGCAGGAGTTTGTCCTCGGTCTCCTGAAGTTTACTCCTTGTTTCTTCCAATGCGGCAGCCATATCCTTTTCTTCCTCCTGCTGCTGAATTTTCCCTTCCTGTTTTTCTGCTGACTCTTCGAAAAAAGAAGGTTCACCCTTTTTCTTTTCTTTTGCTGTCACTCTACTCTCTCCATGCGTTTTATGAGTATATGGCTCAATCCAATAACTTGCTGAAACTCCTATATAATCATGGAATTTTTTCTTACCGGGTTGTGGGGAACAATAAGTATGGGCCTACACCTTGTCAAGGCAACAACAAAACAAAAACCCCTCCTGCGAAACAGCAGGAAGGGTTTTATTTTTCAATGCTTAAGCAGGTTTTCCGATCAGCTGGCAAGATATTTCTTAATGGACTCAGCAATTATATCGAAAATCTTTCTGAACCTGTCCTCGTCTGTTTCAAGCAGGGTGGAACGAAAGCCCTGCAGCTCGGTGGCAAAAGAAGACAGGGGCACCACGCAAACTCCGGTTGCACCGAGCAGGTAATAGACAAAACGCTTGTCCAGAGAGACGCCGGGCTTATTCACCAGTGATTCCACAAACTGCCTGACCTCCTTATTTTCAATGGGAAGAGACTGTTTATTATTCAATCTGCCCTCATTAAAAACCACACTCATATAGAAAGCTCCGTTGGTCCGGTTCACAAGAACACCATCAACATTTTTCAAACAGTCATAAGCAACGTTGGAGAACTTTTCATACCGCTTGATCCTCTGGGCCAGGTATTCCGGATAATGCGGATGCGTTACCACTTTGGGCATTACCAGCTGCGGCAGGGTTGTCGAACAAACCTCCAGCATCTTGGCGTCGAGTATTGACTGTATATACTTCTCAAACATCGGATCTTTATGACCGTTGTACACCTCTATCCAGCCACATCGGGAACCCGGCCAGGGCATCTCCTTGGATATACCACGCATGGCTATGGCCGGTACATCACTGATGAGGTCTGAGAGCGGCAGCGTCTTCAGGCCGTTGTAGATTATATTGATATATATTTCATCACATACCACGAACAGGTCGTATTTTCTGGCGAGCTCGACCATTCCCTTGATTATCTCGACAGGATACACTGCACCCGTTGGGTTGTCAGGATTTATTATCAGAATGCCCGCAACCGCAGGATTATATTTTATGCGCTTCTCCAGGTCATCAAGATCAGGATACCAGTAGTTGTGAGGGTCAAGCCTATAGGTAACAGGACGATCTGCAGCATGGGCAGCCTCTGCCGAAGAATGTGTTGTATAACTCGGCGTCGGCACAACCACCCGTGCTGTGCGCTTCAGGAACCCAAAAACCTTGCTGATGGCATCCCCGAGACCATTAAAGAAAATTATGTCATTCGGTCCGATCTGGACCTTGCCCCTTTGATTTGTCTGTGCTGCAATAAACTTTCGTGTCTCAAGAATTCCCCTGGTTGGGCTGTAGCCATATGTTGAATCGTCCTGTGCCATTTCCGAGACAATATCCTTCATCCACTGAGGCATATGCTCACCTTTGGCCACAGGGTCACCGATATTTTCCCAGTATGTCTTTATCCCGAGTTCTTCAAGCTTTTCGCCAACAGCAACAATGTTGCGTATTTCATACGTCAACTCACCAGCACCTAAATGAACAATATCTGTTCTCATACTCTTATTACGCTCCTGACCGAATTTGACTTTTCAGCATATATTATTACCCTGCCATCCACTTTTTTTAAATGCTGCGTTTCGAATGAAACAAACCGGGCGAACACTAAAATTTCAGTGTTCGCCCGGTATAAAACATACCTGCCAGTAAAAAACTCTTTAACACAGGCTGAAAAGTTAGTCAATTATACCATTATATACCATTTTATGATAATAATCAGCCTGTTTAATGCCCGCTCTCGTACTTGGTGAGTTTACTCAAAAGTGTTTTGCGGGTAATACCCAAACGTCTTGCTGCCTCACTTTTGTTGCCATCAACCTCTTCAAGAGTTTTTAAAATCACCATTTTCTCAGCTTCTTCAAGAGACGCGGGCATACCTTCCATACCGGCCGTTATTGCTCCGCTTTCCTGCTGGGCCCATTTCTTGATGGGGATCGGCAGGTTCTCTTCATCAAGATAATCACCCCGCATGAGGATTGCACCGCGCTCCATGGCGTTTTCCAACTCGCGCACGTTTCCAGGCCAGGGATAATGCAGCATAATATCCATGCAACCCGGAGTTATTCCGGAAACCCTGCGATTATTCTTCGCAGCATAAAGTGCTAAAAAATGTTCTGCCAAAAGAGGGATATCCTCTCGGCGCTCTCTGAGTGCCGGCACATGCAGAGAAACCACATTCAGGCGGTAATAGAGATCTTCTCGAAAGCGACCCGCTTTGACCTCATCCTCAAGAATCCGGTTTGTTGCTGCCAAGAGCCTAACATCTACCTCGACAACGTCCTGGCCGCCAACCCGTTGCAGCTCATGCTCCTGCAACACCCTGAGAAGTTTCACCTGCATGGCCTGAGATGTCTCTCCGATCTCATCCAGAAACAGGGTCCCATGATCCGCCTGGACAAATTTACCATCCCGCCTCCGTTCAGCACCGGTAAAGGCTCCTTTTTCATGACCGAAAAGTTCTGACTCGAGAAGATTCTCCACCAGGGCGGCACAGTTGACCTTTACAAAAGGGCCTTTTATTCGCGCACTGTTATGATGCAGGGCCGAGGCAATCAACTCTTTACCGGTTCCCGATTCTCCGGTTATAAGTACCGTCGCTTCAGTCGGGGCCACAAAGGAGATCATCTCCAACAATTTCTGCATTACTGGAGATTTACCTATGATGCCGACCGTATCAATTGCTGCCCGCTGCTTTGACTTTGCACCCTCCTTCTCCTCCACTACCTGGCGATGATCCAGGGCCCGGGACATGGTAAGACGCAAGCGCTCAAAATCCAGTGGCTTGGTTAAATAGTCATGGGCACCTATTTTTATGGCCTCCACTGCTGAATCCACTGAAGAGTAGGCGGTCATAATGACTACCGGAATGGCAGGGTTGAAGTCATGAATTCTGCGCAAGGCTTCCATGCCGTCCATTTTAGCCATGCGGACATCCATGAGAATGGCATCGTAGAAATGTTCTTCTACATCTGCCACAGCTGTCGTGCCGTCATCAGCCTCTTCAACATCCCAGCCCCATTCCGTGAACATGGACTTCAGCATAAATCGATGTGATCTATCGTCATCAACAACCAGCACTTTTACAGGTTTTTTCCTTGTTTTCACCTGTGCCTCACCTTCTTTTTCTTGAACTGTTGTTAAATTTTAACCAAAGGTATACCTTGACCTTCTTAAATACTCAAATAAATAATAAAATCCTGCCAGGCAATAATCGATTGCATGATAGTGCAAACAGCTTTTCATTAACCAACCGCTGATTATTCCTGGTAAAGTTTTCAGGCCTTTCTTTTATTATTATACTTTTTCCCATGTTCAGAAAAGAACTTCATACCTTGGTAATTGAAAAACTGGTTCCCGGCGGCTTCGGTCTCGGCAGACTGGTTGATGGAATCGTTGTCCTTGTACGCTATGTGCTTCCCGGTGAACAAGTACTGGTCCGCGAAGTGAAGCGCAGAAAAGATTATATTTCTGCCACGCTGTTGGATGTCGTAACACCATCCCCGAACCGCATCAATCCTCCATGTCCAATTTATGGCCGCTGCGGCGGGTGTGACCTGCAACACGCAGCTGCTTCTGCCCAGCTTCATCTCAAAAAAAACATCCTTCTGGAAAGCCTGCAACGTGCTGCAGGGGACATTTTCTCTCGTCCCGGGATACCGGTAAAGGTTCCCATTGCCTCACCAGACCAATTTGGCTACCGGCAGCGCATAAGGCTTCACGTCGACGGGGAAGGAAGATTCGGTTTTTTCCGCCCCGAATCCCACCTCATTGAGCCGGTAGAAGAATGCCTGCTTGCCAAAGATGGACTGAACCACGTGCTCCGAGCACTTCATGGCAATGAAAATTTTGCCGGACTTGTTCCTTGCAGCACGGCCATCGAACTGCTTTTCAATCCCAGTGGCAACGAGACAATCATGCTGCTGTACTTCAAGCGCAGGCCACGACCGGCCGATTGCTTACATGCTAATGAACTAGCCAGTGACCTGGAGAAAATCTCCGCAATACTGATGCAGGTCGAGGGATACGGTTTGTATAATCCCCGGCAGCGTGCCTTTGTAAAGACCCCTCCCATTCTGTCCCATTCTATTCGTATTGGAGAATTCCAGGCCGAGCTCAAGATTTCCTGGGAGGCAGGGGGGTTTTCCCAAGTCAACCTGGATCAGAATAAAAACCTGGTTGCCCTTGTTCTGGATATGCTTGCGACCGGACCGCATGGCAGCGTGCTTGATCTTTATTGCGGGTATGGCAACTTTTCAGTGCCGGCAGCTCATATTGCAGGGAAAGTTCTTGGCATTGATGAGCAAAATGGGGCCATCAGGAGTGCCAGGCGCAATGTTGCAGTTGCAGGAATCCAGAATTGTGTTTTTGAAAGAAAACAGGTGCAAGGAGGTGTCAGAGCCCTTCTGGATGCAGGCGAAACATTTGATACAATTATACTTGATCCGCCCAGGCTGGGGGCACCTGATATAGTTCACCTGCTTCCCGGTCTATGCGCGGAACAAATCATCTATATATCCTGCAACCCTTCTACCTTGGCTCGCGACCTGGCCTTATTGCATAAGTATGGTTACATGTTATTCAGCCTCGTTCCAGTCGATATGTTCCCGCAAACCCATCATCTCGAAAGTGTTGCATTGCTGAAACGCACATTTTCCTGAATAATAAAATTGTTTGTTCTCACTGGGTTTTCTTTACCGTTATCCATGTATATTATATTGACAGAAACAGCTAATATTGCTAGGTAGGGACCTGATTAAAGCTCCACGCGGCCGCCTGTATATATGCTGCGCAACCTACGGAATATGCAGATGCAAATCCTGTTCAGGTCTGATGTTTCCCTGAAAGGCTGCGGCTTTAAAATTTAATAGTTACATAATAAGCATTTCCCCGGATAATATGACACCGCATCGTAGAAAAATTGAAGCAAACGGCCTGCCGACTCTCATAGGCAGTCTTCCTGCTGAAAACCACAGGCAAGCCCTGGAGTGGATACTCGAATCCACCCCGGAGATTCCCCTCTGGCCCCAGCTGCCTGCCTTTCGCCAGGAGAGAATGCTCAATCAGTTCAATGAGGGTCTGCCAGGGATAGTTGAGACCGAAGAAAGCACGTATTTTGATGTAACGACTGACACATTTGCGAATGAGCAGCTCGCATTCTATGAAGAGTATCTCACGGTTTCGGAAAACCTTGAAACACTTCTTGACTCCCGGTTCAAAACCAGCAGTGATCGTGCGGCTGGTATTTACCTGCTTGCAGAAAAGGCCGAGGAAATTAAAGACTATATTACTGCAGTCAAAGGTCAGGTAACAGGACCATTCACCTTGCTTACCGGCATCTCCGATGCAGACAAGAAGCTCGGTTTCTACAATCCGACCTTCAGAGACATAGTTGTAAAGGGTATTGCCATGAAAGCCGCCTGGCAGGTCCTTTACCTGAAAGAAGCGTATGACGTACCCGTGCTCCTGTTTATCGATGAACCGGCCCTTGCTGGTTTGGGCTCTTCGTCATTTATAAGTGTTTCTCTCGATGACATTGCACAGGACCTGAATGAGGTGACCGGGTCAATCCATGCAGCAGGCGGGTTAGCTGGGGTCCACGTCTGCGCCAATACTGATTGGAATATTCTTCTTACCTCAGCTATTGATATTCTCAGTTTTGACGCTTATTCATTCTTTGATAAGTTCTTAACCTGCAAAAAACAGATACATTCATTTCTTGAACAGGGATCCCTTATTGCCTGGGGTATTATCCCAACAGCCGAGCCTGAATATATCCGGCAGGAGACCTGTCCATCCCTTGTCAGTCGCTGGGAGAAACAGGCGGATTTGCTTTCTGAAGGAAACTGGGATGCCGGTTCACTCCTGAAGCAGACAATCATAACTCCAAGCTGCGGTACGGGGTCCTTGTCTCCGAAACTTGCGAAAAAGGTGCTGCAGCTTACAACAGATGTTTCAACAGCATTACGAAAAAAATATCTGTAAAATTACCGCCGATAAAGAAAAGTTAAGATATTTTGAATAAATAGGCAAACGGGGACGACCGCTATCTTAGTATGATTTCAAACGAAAAATTAACAGGAAACCGGTAAAACAATGGATCAGTTAAACCAACTCCTTCTCCAGCGTAGGAAAAAAGCTGATGAACTGACTGAAATGAAAGTCGAGCTTTATGCAAATGACTTTAAACCGACCCATCACATAACAGAGATACTTTCTTCAGGCACTGCAAATGAAGCGGTTGCGGACTTGGAAAACGCCCCCAACGTCAGGGTTAGTTTTCAAGTTGCAGGCAGAATCCTCGCAATGAGAAAATTCGGCAAGGCCTCATTTCTTCATATCCAGGACGACTCCGGCAGAATTCAGATATATGTAAAGAAAGAAGTTGTCGGGGAGGAACCATACAGCCAGTTCAAGAAATGGGATATCGGTGACATTGCCGGTTTCAAGGGAAAACTTTTTAGGACCAAGACAGGCGAGATTACCATCCTGGCAGATACCCTCAAGCTGATTACAAAATCACTACGGCCGCTGCCTGAAAAATTCCATGGGCTGACCGATGTTGAAATGCGCTACAGGCAACGTTATGTAGACCTCATTGTAAACCCGGAGGTTCGTGAAACTTTTCGCAAAAGGATTGAGATAATTCGCCTCCTGCGCGAATTCCTGAGCAACAGGGGGTTCCTTGAAGTGGAGACTCCCATGATGCAGGCTGTACCGGGAGGTGCAACTGCCAAGCCTTTCAAGACCCACCATAACGCCCTGGACATGGATTTGTATCTGCGAATCGCGCCCGAATTATACCTGAAACGACTCCTGGTCGGAGGCTTTGAAAAAGTTTTTGAAATTAACCGCAACTTCCGGAACGAAGGCCTTTCCACCAAGCATAATCCTGAATTCACCATGCTGGAATTCTACCAGGCCTATGCAACCTATAACGACCTCATGGACCTGACAGAGGAAATGCTCTCATGGTTGACCGAAGAGGTAAACGGCTCCATGGAGGTGACCTACCAGGGGCAGGTTGTAGACCTTTCACCGCCCTGGAAACGATATACCATAGACGAAGCCCTTACCAGAATAGGAGGGATAAGCCCGGATGTGCTTAATGATGCTGATGCAATACTCAAGCTTGCGAAGGACAAGTCCATTGAACTGGAGCCTCAGGCAGGGCCTGGCAAGGCCAAGACCGACCTGTTTGAACTCCTTGTTGAGGAAAAGCTTGTCAATCCCACTTTTATCACTGAATACCCGACAGAAGTCTCGCCCTTGGCGCGCAGGAACGAAAAGAACTCCCAGGTGACTGACAGGTTCGAACTTTACATTACCGGACGGGAGATCGCCAATGCTTTCAGTGAGTTGAACGACCCCATTGACCAGAAAAGACGTTTTGAGAAACAGATTGCTGAGCGTGGTGCGGATGAGGAAATTCACCCTGTCCTTGATGATGATTACATCAGGGCGCTCGAATATGGCCTGCCGGCTGCAGCAGGCGAGGGAATAGGCATTGACAGGCTTGTCATGCTTTTAACAGATTCTCCCTCAATTCGGGATGTCATCATTTTTCCGCATCTTAAGGCAGAAAAATAAAGGCTTTAAGGGGGCAAGGTTTGTCAGCATACTATACTGCTGACAATTGACACAAGGGGTCATGAATAAAAGATTTTTGGTGGTTCCTTGCTTGAATAAAATCTTTATTATAAACAACTTTAGGCATTAAGTATTTTGTCTTAAAGACACTTTCAACTGAGTACTGGACTTTTTATGGGATACGAGTGGTTCATCAGCCTGCGATACTTGAAGGCCAAACGACGCCAGGGATTCATTTCCCTAATCTCTTTGATCTCAGTGGCGGGTGTTACGGTCGGTGTTATGGCTCTCATAGTGGTTCTGGCTGTCATGACGGGTTTTACCGACAGCCTGCGCGAAAAAATTCTCGGCATAAACTCTCATATTGTTGTTCAGCATATCGGCCGGGGGATTACAGACTACCACAAAGCAAACTCCATTGTTGTGCAAGCAGATGGTGTCATGGCGGCAACACCATACATTTACTCCCAAACCATGCTTTCGGTTCCCGATGCAAGCACCGGTGCAGTTGTCCGGGGCATAGATCCTGATACGGCCAACGATGTCCTCAGTCTTGGCAGCCAGTTGCTGGAAGGTTCTGTGGCCGACCTCAGCGATGAAATTATGCCGCAAGAGGATCCTGAAACAGGCCGTAAACTTTCCCATTCCCTGCCCGGCATCATCCTTGGCAAAGAGCTGGCAAGGAGCCTTCGGGTTGGTATGGGAGACAATATCCGTCTCTTTTCACCCTCCGGTCCTCTTACTCCCATGGGGGTCATCCCCAAGATAAAAACCTGCAGGATTGTCGGCATTTTTGACACTGGCATGTACGAATACGATTCATCATTAGCATATGTCTCACTAAAAACAGCTCAGGATTTCCTGGAACTGGGAGAGAATGTCCACGGGCTTGAATTAAAGGTCAATGATATTTACAAGGCAACTGAAATTGCGGCAGACCTGGAGAAGAGACTTGGCTTTGGATATGTGGTCAAGGACTGGATATCGATGAACAAAAACCTTTTCTCCGCCCTCAAACTGGAAAAGACAGCCATGTTTATCGTGCTCGCCTTAATTATCCTTGTTGCAGCCTTCAACATTATCAGCACACTTATCATGGTGGTCATGAGCAAAGGCAAGGATATCGCCATCCTCAAGTCAATGGGGGCAACTTCACAAGGCATCATGCGAATATTCATCTACGAAGGACTGGTCATAGGGCTGACAGGGACTTTTTTCGGAGTTATAGGAGGTCTTGCCTTATGTGAGGTGCTCTCCAAATATGAATTTATAAAGCTCCCAAGCGACGTATACCCCATTACCACGCTGCCGATCAAGGTCCTGCCATTGGACGTTACTCTCGTCGCAGTGTCAGCTGCGCTTATCACCCTGCTGGCAACCATATATCCTTCCTGGCAGGCCTCCAAGGTAGAACCTGCTGTTGCCTTGCGCTATGAATAGTAAAGGTAAAAAAAGTTATGCAAAAGGCTTTCCAGGCCATAGGTATTGAAAAATACTACGAGGATGTGGGCAACAGGATTGATGTCCTGAAAGGAATTGATCTGCGCCTTGCCAAGGGTGAGATGATTGCCATTGTCGGTGCTTCCGGCACAGGCAAGACCACCCTGCTCCATATCCTGGGTACCCTTGACCGGCCCACTGCCGGCAAACTTCTTTATGAAGGTGTCGAGGTCTACAGCAAGAATGATATGGATTTGTCAGCCTACCGCAATAAGACTATCGGGTTTGTTTTTCAATTTCACCACTTGCTCCCTGAATTCACTGCCCTGGAGAATGTCATGATGCCTGGTTTGATCGGTGGCCATGATAGGAAAAGGATGGCAGAAGAGGCGGCAGAGATCCTCGGGAAGGTCAAGTTGTCAGATCGCACACATCATAAGGTGGGCGAGCTTTCAGGCGGAGAGCAACAGCGTGTTGCCCTGGCGCGGGCCATAATCATGAAGCCCTCGCTGCTCTTGGCTGATGAACCCACCGGCAACCTTGATACCAGGACCGGATATAAGGTTTTTCAACTCCTGCAGGAAATGAGTGCGAATTACTCCTTGTCGGCAGTCATGGTCACCCACAACATGGAACTGGCACATGAAATGGACCGATGTCTGACTCTGGCAGAAGGCCGGCTGCATGAATGATTAAAAAATAGGGTCCAAGGGTTCAAAGGTATAAAATACAAACCTGAAATAGCGCCTAACCACACTTTAATCTTCTGTAATCTTTCTTATCGCTTTTTCAGTAACTGCAAACAGCATATCAAGCTCATCCAGGGAAACAGCCAAGGGCGGCATGAGCACTATCACGTCTCCCAGGGGCCTGAGTATGACTCCCTGCTTTCTCGCTTCCATGATGATCTGGTAGCCGACCCGCTCTTCAAAAGGATAAGCTTCCTTCGTGCGCTTATCCTTTACCACTTCCACGCCTCCCATCAACCCCCTATAACGGACAGATCCTACATGATCGAGCTGTTCCAGTCTTTTCATGCCGTCGCTATACTTATCTGCTTTTGGCCCAAAAACAGCTGAGGAAAGGGTCTTTTCCTTTGCAAATACCTCCAGAGAGGCAAGGGCTGCGGCACAGGCCAACGGGTTACCCGTATAAGTGTGCCCGTGGAAGAAAGTCTTCAATTCCTTGAACTCGCCAAGAAAGGCGGAAAAAATCTCTTCTGTTGTCATGGTTGCCGCCATTGGCAGATACCCACCGGTGATACCCTTTCCCAAGCAGAGAAGATCCGGCGCAACATCCTCCCATTCCGAGGCGAACATTTTGCCTGTGCGGCCAAACCCTACTGCTACTTCATCTGCAATGAGCAACAGGCCATGCTTGCGGGTAAGCTCTCTTATATGCTGCAAATAGCCCTTGGGATGGAGAATCATGCCGGCCGCTCCCTGAATGATCGGCTCCACAATAAAGCCGCAGGCCTGATCCGCATGCTCTGCAATGAGATCAGCGCTGAGGGAGAAATACCGTTCAACAATCTCTTTTTCTGCTAATTCTCCAAAAAGGTGCCTGTAGAGATGCGGGGTTGGGACCTTGACAGTATCAAAAAGCAGCCGCTTAAATCTCTCATGGAACATATCCATACCGCCCAGGGAAACTGCCCCGATAGTATCACCATGATAGGCATCTGAAAGCTTGAGAAATTTATGCTTCTGTTTCTCTCCCTGCAACTGCCAATACTGGTAGGCCATCTTCAGAGCAATTTCAACAGCAGTTGCCCCGGAATCAGAATAGAAGACCCGGGTCAATCCATCGGGGGTCAACTTCACTAGCTGCCGGGCCAATTCAATGCCGCCGGGATGCGAAAGCCCAAGCAACGTCGTGTGGGCAACCAGGCCCAACTGCTCCCGGATTGCAGCGTCGATAACAGGATGTCGGTGTCCATGAATATTAGCCCAAAGAGACGAAATAGCGTCAAGGTATCTCGTTCCGTGCTCGTCCTCAAGCCAACAACCTTGTGCTGCAATAATCGACAAGGGTGAATGTTCGACAAACTCCTGCATTTGGGTGAATGGATACCAAACCGGGTCCCGTGGGATTTTTTTCCCGCTTGTCACAATTCTGTCCTCTTTATTTTTATTGGTTTCACGGTACCACAATACACTCCCATTCTGCTTGACGCACTGCATTTGGTATGATAACTATTTCGGCTAGTTGGTGCAAATCTGTGGGCCGTTAGCTCAATTGGCAGAGCAACTGACTCTTAATCAGTAGGTTATAGGTTCGATTCCTATACGGCCCACCAACCTTGACTCCTCTACTTTCAACTTTGAAAAAAGAAATTTTCAGCGTTTTCCCTTTTTTGCAACCGTGGCGCAGATTAATTTCCTTGGCAAAATATATCACGGGTATCTTTCGAAATCTTACTTCAGGGAGTGCTGATCCGCGAAATATTGGTGGACCCCGAGAAGGAGACCATTGCAGCTTTTACCCGGTTGTTTGACTCTTAAATCAATCTCCTGCGTGAGATTGAGCTAATCCATGCTATAGACTATTCTGTCGTCATAAAAAAACAAGTGGTAGTCCGAACAGCAATTGACAAATTTGTTGGCGGTGAATTTCTGCATAAAATCGATTGCGACAAGGCCTGGGATTCTCCCCGATTCCCAGAATATCAGCTCTCTCTCGCTACCCTTTCCGGGTATCGTCCATTTTCCAAAGCTCCTTTATATCCGTAATTTTATTGGTCTGCTGACGAAATGTGGTATTGTTTTTGTTTGACAGAAGCGTCAGAGCCATTTAGCTATAATAAATAACAAATTAACAATCTATCAGAATCATCCGTCTTTTCACGTGGAGAAAAAATGCAGATAACTTTTCATGGTGCAGCAAAAACCGTAACCGGGTCCCAGCATCTCATCGACGTTAACGGTCACCGTATAATGCTTGACTGCGGCCTGTTCCAGGGCAAGCGTAAGGAGGCTTTCGAACTTAACCGCAGGGGAACCTGTGACGGAACCACAGTGGATATCCTGGTCCTCTCGCACGCCCATATCGATCATTCAGGTAATATTCCCTGCCTGGTGAAAAACGGTTTCAAGGGCGACATATACTCCACTTCTGCAACCCGTGATCTCTGTTCAATCATGCTTTTAGACAGCGCCCATATTCAGGAACAGGATGTTAAATATGTTAATAAAAAAAGAATAAAACAGGGCAAAAACCCTTTTGAGCCTCTGTACATGAAAGAGGACGTAGTTAATGCCATGCAGAATTTCATCGGCATCAGCTACAACCGGAAACATGACATTGCCCCGGGTGTCAATCTTACCCTGGTTGATGCCGGTCACATGCTGGGCTCAAGTCATGTTATTCTCGACATCAAAGAAAAAAAGAACGGCCGCGAATACCGGCTTGTTTTCAGTGGCGATATAGGGAGGGAAGGCATACCGATTATCCGTAATCCGACTCATATCGTCGCAGGTGCGGACATCCTGATCATGGAAAGCACTTATGGCAACCGCTTGCATCCCCCTTATCCTGAGTCAGAAAAAGAACTGGAACGCATAATTAATGAAACAAACAACCGGGGCGGGGTACTTCTCATCCCGGCTTTTGCAGTTGGACGCACACAGCAGATTGTTTACGCCCTGCATAAGCTTTATGATCAACGGCTTATACCCCGTCTGCCTATCTATGTTGACAGTCCTTTGGCTACAAATACGACCGATATCTTTCGGATGCATCCAGAGTGCTACGATGCGGAAATGCGAAGCTTTCTACTCAATGATCACCACTCGGACCCGTTTGGCTTTGAGACTCTCAATTATACCGAGAATGTTGAAGAATCAAAAAAACTTAACTTCCTGAAAAAACCGGCTATCATTATCAGCGCCAGCGGTATGATGGAAGGCGGCCGCATACTGCATCATCTGCGCAACAGGATAAGTGACTCCCGGAATACAATCCTGATAACCGGCTGGCAAGCGCCTAACACCCTGGGCCGCCGCATATTAAACAAGGAACCGTCTGCGAAAATATTCGGCGATGAGTTTCCGGTAAAAGCCCATGTGGAGGTTATCACCGGATTCAGTGGACATGCGGACAGGGACGAATTGCTGGCCTGGGCCGGGGCCATGCAGAAAAAACCGGCACATACCTTTGTTGTGCATGGTGAAATTGAATCTGCCCAGGCACTTTCAGAGAGCCTCGATACAGGACTTGGTTTCAGAAACATTGCCATACCTGAGATGGGGCAGACCTTTGAAGTATAAGGCAGAACGAAGCGCCATTAAATATTCTAAGGAGACTGTCAATGCACCGCTTTAAAATGGTCAGTACTGCTCTATTGGCCCTGTTGGGCGTCATCATCATACTTCAAAACACCGAGCCTGTAGAAACAAAGCTTCTTTTCCTGATCATAACCATGCCAAGAGCCATCCTGCTCATGGGAACGACGCTTATCGGCTTTGCGCTAGGCGTGCTGGTTTCCTTCTTTTTTCAACGCAAGGAACAACCAAGAGAGCCGAAATGAATACGTGTTTGTCTGGCAACGAAAATCACTTAGGAAATTAAAAAGCAGGGCACGCTATGAGGAATGCGCCTATTGCTCTTGCGCATTATTGGTAGTTAACAAAACTGTCTGCGTTCCGCACGAAATTCATTTGTCTCGTTTCTGGCCTGTGCTTCGTTGACTTCTTCCAAAACAGGGCTTTCCTCGTAAGATTCTCCCCGTGGAAATTCCTCATCAACAGCAGAAGAGTTTTCTTCAGCCTGCAATTCTTCCAGTAAATAACCTAACATCTCCTGGTAAAACTCATTTTCCATCCACATTGAAAAATCAGCCAGGTACCGTGATCTTCGCATTTTGGCAACCCACGGTTTTTCGCTGTATTTTACTGCATCATCCAGGGAAATAAGAACAAGTACGTTCTTGCCGTCTTTTATCTCTCTTTCGATGGCAGCATTATACTTGTTCTCAGCCCAATCGCTGTCAATGGAATACTCTGAAAGGATCAGTATATTCTTATCATGCAGTTTGACTGCGGAGTCAATGATCGCATGACTTCTGTCCCTTCTCTTGAGATTTTCCGTAGCAAGCCAGCACCTGACACCATATGCCTGCAGGTCTTCAAAAAGTTTAAGGGCAAAATCTTCATTTCTTCCCGTGTAGCTGATGAAACAGGAGTAGTATCTTTTGTTCTGATCGACAAACGTTTCAATATAATCTATCAGGTGCCTGGGCACACCGGCGTTTTTCAAGAACACTATCGGCACCTTGCCTCTTGACTTATAAATCGTGTCAATACCGACAGTTGAAGGGCCAAGATGCAATAATGATTCAAGGCCCTTAACATTACTGAGATCCACGTTGCCAAATAATGTTGATCCGACTATCGCATTGCTCAGGTCGGCCCCATCGAGATTAGCTCCGGTCAGGTTAACGCCGATTAGATTTGTATCTTTGAATAATGCTCCGCTCAAGTCAGATCCACTTAGATCTGCGCCGCATAGGTTAGCCCTCATAAGTTCCGCGATACGCATATCTGCCCTGCTTATATTCGCCTGGTTCAGGTTGGCGGAATTCATCTTGCTGGCATGCAGGTTACTTCCGGTCATATTGGCTCCCTGCAGATTTGCCCCCCTGAGATTAGCGCCACGAAGATTGGCTTCACTGAGGTTGGCCCAGTAAAGATCAGCCCCTTTCAGATTGGCTTCGATAAGATCAGCCAGCCGCAAACCAGCGTCTGACAGATCCGCCTTGCTGAGATTGGCCTTATTCAGGTAGGCCATATGCAGCCCTGCTTCGGAGAGAGATGGCAGTACATGGGAATTGTTGGTCCTCCAAGTATTCCAGGAATCAACCCCCCTCTTGATAATATCCATGTGCTTTAGATTTGCCATATGCTATCTCCTTATGCTTTGCCTCATCATCTCCGCGGTTTAAAAAATCATGTTTCAGTACCAGCAGCATTATTATCTTTTTCCTACTTTGTTATCTGCAACAGACATGCCATTTTGAAATACTGTTTGAGCTTCTGGGGCCAGACAAAAAAAATATTGGAATTCAGAAAATAATAATCTCCGAAGTGAAAAAAATCTTCCATTTGTCTTAATAATATGAATACATTGTTGAACTTTAAAAATACCGGAAAACTTTTCTAATAAAACACAGTTCAAAATTTACACAAGAGTGCCCAGGCAAATGCAAGTAAACAGCGTTTACCCAAAACCTTGAATGCAATCACAAGCTGCAAACAATAGTTACGGCCCATGAAAATAATTTACACCCATATTATATATTACAAATATTTGCGCCGCTTCTTTGCGCTTCTCTGCGTGCTTCTCAACCTCGTGTACAGCATGCCTGCCCTGGCAGCAGAAGGATACGAGAGCTCTCTTTCGACCTCATGGGTGGGATTTGGTCAGACTGTGGCGGCAACACCATGGAGCGCTCATCTGGATTTGCCCTACGGAAAGCTTACGGGATCCGCAGCATTCGATGCGGACGCAAGCCAATTTAACAGAGGCTATCGTTGGGAGGGTCCTCCGGCAGAAAGTCCCGATTGGCGCGGAATAAAGTGGGACACCTTTTACTTTGTTGCCTTTCAGTTTGTCGCTATAGGCATTTTGTATATTGCTCCAGAATCGATCTCAGGCTGGACAGAAGAGGACAAGGAGAACTACAGCTTAAGTAAATGGGTAAAGAATGTAAGAAACCCTGTTTGGGATGAAGACGAATGGTGGGTCAATTACATCCTGCATCCTTATTGGGGCGCCACGTTCTATATCCGGGCGCGGGAACGTGGCTTCGAGCGGACGCACTCCTTTTGGTACGCTTTCATCCTCTCCACATTATACGAATATGGAGCTGAAGCTCTGTTCGAGCCGGTATCTTACCAGGATTTGATTGTAACGCCGGTGGCTGGTGCCCTGCTTGGCGAATATCTTTTTACCCCGCTCCGGCAAAAGATCAGGGCCAAATCAGGCCATCTGAAATGGTATGACAAGGCTGTGTTGTTCATTACTGATCCCCTTGGAGTGGTCAGCGAAGAAACAAACCGGATCCTCGGTGTAAATGCCTCCGTGAGTTTCCGACCACTGGTGATTGGACCCATTCCGCAATCATCAGCAGGTTGGTCTGATGAAACAGGAATCACGTTGCCAGCCCGTACACGAGACAAACCGGTATGGGGGCTGCAGATAAAAATCATTTGGTGAAACAGCGGTATGGTGTTATTCGAGAACCAGTTGTTTCCCGTGTTGTGAAAACACGGGAAACAACTGGATTGGCGGGGATGATGTTAGCTTGGGTTATACCTGAAAGGGGTTTCTATTAAGGGTATCTGTTTCTGTTTTTGATTATTTTTTCCTACTCCTTCCTGGTCTTTTCTGCAACGAAACTATTTTTTCAGGTTTTTTGATCATTTTCTCCTGTTCCTTCCTGATCTTCTGTATCGATTTCAGCAACTCTTTCTCAGAGATAATCTGCTTGGCGATCAGGATGTCAATCAGGGCCTGATTGACAATGATCTCCGTCTTCAATACCTCTTCTGCAGAAATAAATGTCTTTGCTTTGCTTTGTTCAGCCATGGGAGAACCTCTTCGGTTGTCAGGAAAACTCTCTTCTTTTTCTCTCATTTTGGCTTCTGTTTCATTTATTGCCTGGCACAACCTGGCAAATGACCTCTCATTCTCGACAGCCATTGAAACCTCTACCATTTCACATATTTTTCAAGCAATATACATGCCATTTTCAAAATGCTTTCTAAAAGCCCAGGGTCAGACAAAATAATACCGGGATCTGAATACATTATAGATGGCACAAAATCCGCTCTTAACTTTGCCTGTAAAAATACAAAGACCTTTAGGGGGCATTTTCCCATGAAGGTCTTTGTATGATATGATAAGAAAAACCTCTCCCATTGGAGTTCCCTCCCTGTAGAGGTTTTATTCACAAAATATCGCCAACTACCCTACTAAACTGAATATGAGTGAAAAACTAATTATATGAGTGCGATTGTCAACAAGAAATATTTGTTAGGAAAAATGTTAACATTGCCTAGGAAGATTGTCACCGATAACAAAAAGGGCTTAACCATGACTCGGCTAAACCCTTTTAATTACTGGCGCGCCTGGTAGGATTCGAACCTACGACCTACGGATTCGTAGTCCGGCACTCTATCCAGCTGAGCTACAGGCGCATTTTTTTAATGCGTGCTCTTATACTCTAAAATATCTCAATCCACAAGAGCGTTTCTCGCATTAAAGTCGCGAAAAAACACTCTGCAAAGTTACCTGTCTGACTGGTTTTCTCCCTTGATAAATTCTATCTGATGGTCTGCCGGTGTCATTTCCGGTGCCGGCTCAATCCTGATCACCACCCCATATTTGTTTTCCAATTCCAGCAGTTCCTCGCGCTTATTATTAAGCAGGTATTGCGAAACTTTCACCGGCAGACGGCAGTTGACACCAACAACGTTTTTATGCGCCACCCCGGTCTGTATGCGACGCAGGTATGAAAGTGACGTGGTCTCGACCGAACGGGTAACTCCCCGCCCCTGGCAGTATTCACAGACATGGTAGCTTCCCATCTGCACGGGTCTGCCTAGTTTCTGACGGGATATCTGCATGAGCCCGAACTTGGAAATACGGCTGATATCGACTTTTGCCCTATCCCGTTTCATGCTTGCCTTTACCTCCTTTTCCACTTCTTTGATATGCCGCGCATTGCGCATATCAATGAAGTCGACCACGATAAGTCCACCCAGGTCCCGCAAACGGAGCTGTCTGGCAAGTTCTGCCGCGGCTTCCATATTGACCAGGAAAATAGTCTCGGCAAAATTTTTGTCCTTGGCTGTCCGGCCAGAGTTTACATCAATTGCCACTAATGCTTCTGTCGGGTTAATAACGATGGAGCCGCCTGAGAGCAACTTAACCACTGGTTGATAGATCTGTTCAATCTGATCCTCGACCCCATACTGGTTGAAAATGGGTCGTGATCCCAGATGGAGCTTCACCGTAGTTCTTTTCTGGGAGGTTGGCAGAAGTCTCAGGAATTCTTTCACCTGCTTCAGGGTTTCCGGCGTGTCCACCAGGATTTCCTGGATATCAGGACTGTAATAGTCACGCAGAACCTTGGCAATTATGTCCTGGTCCTTGTATATCAGCGCTGGTGCAGGGGCTGTCTGGCCTCGTTTTTTTGTCTCACTCCATAATCTGAGTAGGTAACGCAGGTCTTTGTTCAGCGCGGTTTTGGTAATCTCCATGCTGGCAGTTCTGACAATGTAGCCGATACCCTCTGGTATACTTAAGGAACTCATGATGGTACGCAGCTTGTCCCTTTCATCCTCGTCTTCGATCTTTCGGGAAATGCCATGACTGTCACTGCCAGGCATCAGCACCAGAAAACGTCCCGGCAGAGAAAGATACGTTGTGACGCTTGCGCCCTTCGTACCGGAGGCTTCTTTAACAACCTGCACCAATACCTCCTGCCCCTTCTTGACAACCTCCTGGATATTTAATTCCTTCCAGTGTTTTTGGGCTGCCTTGTCACTGGTATAATATTCAGGATGAATTTCACTAAACGGCAGGAAAGCGTTCTTGCCGATGCCGATATCGACAAAAGCTGCCTGCAGGCTTGGCTCTATGGCAGCAACCCTCCCTTTGTAGATGTTTCCCTTTGTCTGTTCATGGATAACAGTTGTAACGTGAAATGACTCGACCCTGCCATCTTCAATAAGGGCAATCCTGCACTCCTCCGGCTCTTCGGCATTGACAAGCAACTTGATTGCCGGTTCTTTTAGGCTTTTGTCGACATTTTTTCCCCTTTTCTCTTCACCGCGCTGCTTATGCAGTTTTTTAGCTGATTGCGTTTCATCTTTAGCGGCTGGTGCACCTGTTGCTTTCATTTTCGTCCTGGGTCGTTTTTTTCTTACCCCGCTTTGCGCTTTACGCTCAGATTTCGCACCGACAGACGGGTTGTCATCTCCCACGGAATCAGTCTTTTCTGCTGGTCCTGGGCCAGAATCGGAAGATTCTTCCTGCTGGTCATCTCTAGATTCCATATCTGTCATAACTTTCCTCTTTAACTGGTCGAATTTGTCCAGCAGATTATCAACGATTTTACTCATTTTCTATTTTCTTCTCTGCCGGCACCCTGTAATATTTTTTGCCGCCATGAATTTTGATTATCACACTGCCTTTACTCTCCATGCCTGAAAGTATCCTGGAACTCTGCTCTGCTTCCAGGTTCAGTGTTGATGAAATATCCATTGCTGTACAGGGACGCCGCAAAAGCATCTCAATAATTTCTTCTTCAAAGGTCTCTAGTGAAACTCTTTCCGCAGTTCCATCTCTACCTTTGCCCTTGTCAATTATCTCAGTCTCCTTGCTTCCTGCCAGGATATCTACAGGCCCGGCATACTCTTTTTCAATTTTTTTTTGGATCTCCTTCATTTTTTTCCTGGTCAGTGGCCGGGCAAACGACTCAAAGGGAGGACGGGCCACTGTATTCAACTGTATCCGCGTCGGCCTTATCCTTTCAATCGCTATTCTTAATGCCGCAATATCCTCAGGAGTATCATTTATGTTTTCTACAAACAGGATCTCAAGCCAGATCTCTCCGGAAAAGTCGTGGCTGAAATCTGCAATTCCCTTGATAATAGTCTCAATGTCAGCACTGCACTTGGCCGGACGATTCACTTTTCTGAAGCTTTCCGGTCTAGCTCCATCCAGGGACGGGATAACAATATCAGCAGCGCTCAGGTCATCCCGGACCTCCTTGAGATACAGTTGCGAACCGTTAGTCAGGATGGCAACCGGCTTGTCAGTCTTCTCCTTAATATGCCGGATAATCCTTCCTATGCCGGTATGCAGCGTCGGTTCACCGGAAGCCGTGATGGTAAACACATCAAATGACCGGACACGCTCCTCGTTTGCCAGCAAATCGTCAATTTCCGCAAGTATTATCTCCGTAGGTACATGCTCGCCGCGTTTGCAGGACAGTTTGGGAGCCTGGTTAATTTCACAATATATGCAATTGAAATTGCAGGTTTTCGGTGGCAGGAGATCAATGCCCAGGGAGAGCCCAAGTCGCCGCGAATTGACCGGGCCAAATATATGTTTCATATGTCGACTGTAGTCCGTTGTCCCATTTCAGGTGGCTTAACCAGATTATTATTCTTGTGATGCGCTGAATTATTTATAAAATTTGTAAATTAAAACATACCATTGTGATAATCAAGGTTAATTTGGCTGTATTACACGGCAGTAAAGAAATGCAGGGATGCAGACTCGGCATGATATGTTCATTTTCCTTGACACTCTGCGGCTCTATGCGTAGATTCCACGACTGAGAATATCCATGAATAATATCCACTATTAACAGGAACAACAGGATTATAACCATGCGAAGTGATCTTATCAAAAAAGGAATTGAAAGAGCCCCGCATCGCTCTTTGATGAAGGCAATGGGATACACCGATGAAGAGATCAGCCGGCCGCTTATCGGCATAGCCCATGCCCACAATGAAATCATCCCCGGCCATATCCATCTTGATAAAATATTAGAGGCGGTTAAGGCAGGAGTCAGGATGGCGGGCGGCACTCCCATTGCTTTCGGCACCATAGGCGTGTGCGACGGGATTGCCATGAACCATATCGGCATGAAATATTCTCTGGCCAGTCGCGAAATTATCGCAGACTCTGTGGAGATCATGGCCCAGGCGCATCCCTTTGACGGGCTGGTGATGATACCTAATTGCGACAAGGTTACCCCAGGCATGCTCATGGCTATGCTGCGGGTGAATATCCCGTCTATCATGGTCAGTGGAGGCCCCATGCTGACCGGGCGCTTTAAAGGCAAGGACGTTCACCTGGTCAGTGTTTTTGAAGGTGTCGGCCGTGTTAAGGCCAACACCATGACCGAGGAGGAACTCTGCGAGCTGGAGAATTCGGCCTGTCCCGGCTGCGGCTCCTGTGCCGGCATGTTCACTGCAAATTCCATGAACTGCCTCACTGAGGCAATCGGGCTTGGATTGCCTGGCAACGGTACCATCCCGGCTGTTGCGGCTGCGCGCATCCGTCTTGCAAAGCATGCAGGCATGGCTGTCATGAACCTACTTGAGAAAAACATCAAGCCGCGGGATATTGCAACTGTTAAGGCCTTTGAAAATGCCATGGCGGTTGACATGGCCCTCGGCTGTTCAACCAATACAGTCCTGCATGTACCTGCCATCGCCAAGGAGGCAGGGGTTGCCCTAACCCTCGAACTTTTCAACGACGTAAGTGAAAAGGCACCGCATCTCTGCAGCCTTATTCCTGGCGGCCCTCACAGTCTGCAGCAGCTGGATGAAGCAGGCGGAGTTCAAGCTGTCATCACAGAACTGCTGAAAAAAAACGTTATCAATACCAGTGTGATGACTGTTACCGGAAAGACATTAGGCGAAAATCTCGCTAAGGTCCAGGTCCACGACCATACGATCATCCGGACAATTGACAACCCCTATCATGTTAAAGGCGGTATCTGTATATTGTATGGTAACCTGGCTCCGGATGGGGCCGTAGTCAAACAGTCCGCTGTTGCTGATGAAATGCTGATCCACAAAGGACCCGCGCGTGTCTTCAACTCAGAAGCTGAAGCACAAGCGGCAATACTGGGTGCGAAGATCAACCCGGGCGACGTGGTGGTCATTCGTTATTGCGGCCCCAAGGGTGGCCCTGGTATGCCGGAGATGCTTTCTCCGACCTCGGCCATCATTGGCATGGGCCTCGGGAAGAGTGTGGCCCTGCTGACAGATGGCCGTTTTTCCGGAGGCACTCAAGGGGCCTGTATCGGGCATATTTCCCCTGAAGCTGCCCTGGGGGGTCCCATTGGACTGGTTAATGAAGGAGATATCATTTCTATAGATATCCCTGCGAAAAAAATCGAGATCACGGTAGATGATGCAGAACTAGGCCGTCGCCAACAGAAATGGCAACCGCCTCAGCCCAATATTACCTCTGGCTATGTTGCACGCTACGCCAAGCTCGTAACCTCGGGCAGCACTGGTGCGGTTTTGAAAGATTAGACAGCTATACCCTTGCAGGTGAATGAAAAAGTCATGGGTTTGAGGCCCTTCTTGCAACTCAAAAGGCTCATATATGCATGTACAGTCACTGCCCTTCTGTTGGCATTCGTGCCATCCACTCATGGCGAAGATGAAAAGTCCCTGCCATGGAAAATTTCAGCTGACCGCATCACCCACCAACAGAAACCTGAAAAAATCATAGCTGAAGGCAAGGTCCTTCTGCAGCAATATGAAGGGGACATTCCCACCGGCCTTGTTATCGAAGCTGACAGAATTCAATACAACAGTAGCGACAACTCTCTCAATGCCACTGGAAATCTTCATATCAGGGAAAGAGATAACGAAGTCCGGGCTTCTGAAGCCCAGATTGATCTTGCAAACCAGCTCGGCTCCTTTAAGGAGGCAAGTATTTTCTGGCAGAAGAACAACCTTTTTGCCCATGCCGGCCTGATCGAAAAAACAGCAAAGGAATTTTATCACTTTGAGAATGGCAGGATTACTACCTGCCCCTCCGCAAGGGAAGAAACTCCAGACTGCTCCGCCTGGGGGCGCTCTCCTGACTGGTCCATCTGGGGGAGCGACATCAAAATATCTCTAAATGATTACGCCTCGCTGAAGCATGCGACCTTCAGGGTCAAAGATATTCCTGTTTTTTACCTGCCTTATTTTCGTATCCCCATAGGGAAGGACAAGAAAAGCGGCTTTCTCTTTCCTGAGTATTCATCCTCGTCTCGGAACGGAACAGGATTGATCACTCCTTTTTTCATCAATTTTTCCCCGAGTTACGACATGACCATGTATCCTGGATATTATTCCGACAGGGGATTTATTGTGGCCGGTGAGTTCCGCTATATAGTCGATTACAACTCCAGGGGCACATTTATGATCAACTATCTTGATGATTCCCTGGAGGATACTATAGAGAACGATTTCAAATCTGACGGCCGTTTGCGCACCAACTCGAACCGCTACTGGTTCAGGGGTAAGGCTGATCATGATTTTGGTAACCGGCTGGTTGGCAAACTGGATGTAGATTTTGTCTCTGACCATGATTACTTACAGGAGTTTAGAACAGGAATTATCGGTTTCGACCAGAGCAATAATGACTTCCTGGACATTTACAGAAGGGGCTTCCAGGCTGAAACCATAGACTTAAGAGAAAATACCCTGCAGCTTTCCAAAATCTGGACCAGCACCGACCTGCAGACTGAAATTAGCATTATCAATGATCTCCGTGATGCACCTGATGAGGTCACACCGCCATGGGCTGTTCCAAGAGTTGCCTATTCGGGCCTGCTTCCCTTTCTGCAAACACCGCTGGATCTTATCTGGGGAACGGAGTATGTTTATTTCTGGCGTGATGAAGGAGTTGGAGCCCACCGGGTTGACCTTTTCCCACAGCTGAACGGTCCTTTCCCGTTTTCCCCATACCTGGAGTCTTCCTACCTTCTAGGAATACGGGAAACCCTTTACTTTATTGAGCCGCATGACAGTGAATCCGAAGCCCTCTATTATAACAGGGATTTTGAGCAAAGAACCCTTTACAATGTCCTTTTAACCGGTGCTACAACCCTCCGCAGGGACTATGGACTCTCTTCAGAAAAATATAAAGCCTTCCGGCATGCAATACGGCCGGAACTCTCCTACTTGCTTGTACAAGGTTCTAACCAGGAAGATCTGCCTTTTTTGGACGACGAAGACAGGATCATGGAAAAGAACTGGCTGCAGTTCAGTCTCAATAATTATTTCAGGGCAATACGTTTTGATGAGATCTCGCTTTTCCGCACAAATTTCAGTTCACTTAAGATATCCCAAACCTACGATATAGATGCAGAGGATCACCCCTTTTCAGACATCTATTTTGAGTTTATTATAAGGGGATTTCAAAATTTATTTTTCAGTTATGAAAACACACTGAGTGTTTACGGCGAGGGTGCGACAACTTACAGCCTGGCAGCACGTTATAAAACCAATCGCGGTGACAGACTTAGCATTGATTACCGTTACAAGCGGGACCCGGAGATTTATCCTCCATATTTTTACTCTGTAACAGGGGGCGAATCATTATCTGAACTGAACACAAAACTGGAAAGCAGGCTTTCGCGGCTCTTTTCGGTAAAATTTGATTTAACCTACTCTCTCGCTTCGGACAATACGGTAAATTCAACCTTCAGCCTGATTTACCATAACCCCTGCTGGACGTTAGAATTTGCTGCAAACAGGACTCCGGATGATACCGGCTTTTATCTCCTTTTATCCCTGGCTGGCATCAGCACGCCATTAGATTTAAGTCTACCCGAATTTTAATGGCACAGCGAATGTCAACCTACCAAAACAGATCGCTATAAACGAATGTTTATCGACGTCTTCAACGGTGATGCAGACGGCATCTGCGCCTTGCACCAGCTGCGGCTTACAGAACCAAGACCTGATGCCCGGCTCGTAACAGGAGTCAAACGTGACATCCGTCTTCTACAACAACTCTCGGGCATTCGTAATGCCCGTATCACGGTGCTTGACATCTCGCTGGACAGCAATCGCGAAGCACTGACAACCCTGCTGGAAAATGGCAGCAGGGTTTTTTACGTAGACCACCATTTCAGCGGCGACATCCCTGTGCATAAAAACCTCAGCGCAGATATCGACTCCAACCCGGAAACATGTACATCACTTTTAGTGAATCATATACTGGCAGAGAAATATTGCCCCTGGGCGGTGGTCGGGGCCTTTGGCGACAATCTTCATCAAGCTGCTATCGGGGCAGCAGCATCCCTTGCCCTGCCAGAGGCAGATCTTACCAAACTCGAGGAACTCGGCGAATTATTAAATTACAACAGCTATGGGCTATCCGTTGCAGACCTCTTTTTCTCACCCCAGGACCTTTATAGGGCGATCAAGCCTTACGTAGACCCTCTTGCTTTTATGGAAGAATCAGATGTTCTTGTCCGTTTGCAGGAAGGATACCTGAATGATAGACAGAAGTCCTCAGCTTACCGACCAATTCGGGAAACCAGGGCTGGAAGGATTTTTGAACTGCCGCCTGAGCCTTGGGCCAGGAGAATATCGGGCATTTTCAGCAATCTCAAAGCCCGGGAAGAGCCTACTTTAGCCCATGGTCTACTCACACGCAACCCGGACAAAACTTACCGGGTGAACATCCGGGCACCGCTAAACAATAAGAAGGATGCGGACACACTCTGTCGCGCCTTTGCAACCGGCGGTGGCCGGGCTGGAGCCGCCGGTATCAATTCATTGCCCCTGGACCAAGTTGAGCTCTTTTACAGAAAATTCGACGAGGTTTTTGGCTCAGACAAAGTAGTTATCAAAAGACCATGAAAGCCAAAAATATTGACGTATGAGAGTAACAACGCTTGTTTTTCTCACCTTTCTCAGCATGGCTCTGCAACCACCTAATCCCCTTTCAATTAAGGAACAACCCATCTTACTTTGTTCATCCTCTGCCTCTTTGCGCCTCACATCTTTCCCTGCCCTTTTCGCGTGTATAAAAAAACTCGCTTTCATATCTTCTCTTTATTACAATTGTCTGCGGAAATTCTCAAAATAACTTAATACGGCCTGAGGTGATGCAATGAGACTACCGGAAGTCAACTACTGGATAACCAACATGCTCGAATCCTATGAAAAGATTTCAGACCTTAATTTCACTGTGGGCAAGCCTCTTCAGGTGGAGACCGCAGGCCAGCTGGTACCCATTAACGTCCGCCCGGAAATAAAGGAATTGACACCTTTTCAGACCGAGGTTGCAGCCCTCAACCTTATCCAGGGGAATAAGCGACTACTCGATGATCTTGCAATTCATGGATCCTGCGACCTCTCACATGCGCTTGGCAACAGGGCCCGCTTCAGGGTCAATATTTTCACACAGCAGGGGCACCTCTCCATAGCTATGCGCAAGATGGAAGGCTCCATCCCAACGATACAGTCCCTGAACCTGCCTGAAATTTTCAACAAGATGACCAGGGAGATTAACGGATTCATCCTGGTCACCGGCGCGACCGGTACTGGTAAATCCACGACCCTGGCAGCTCTGTGCGATAAGATCAACAAGGAGAAAATGGTGCATGTCGTTACCCTGGAAGACCCTATAGAATTTGTACATACCCACCGGAAGTGCACTTTCAACCAGCGGGAGTTGGGAAACGATTTTGATACCTTTGCTAATGGTTTGCGAGCCGCACTTCGTCAAGCTCCCAAGGTTATCCTGGTCGGTGAGATGCGTGACCGTGAAACCATGGAGATTGGCCTTTCAGCCGCCGAAACAGGACACCTGGTGCTGAGCACCCTGCATACTGTTGACGCCGGCCAGACCATAAACCGTATCCTCGGATTTTTTGACCAGGAAGAGCAGCCCCAGATCAGAAACCGCCTGACCGATACGATCCGTTACGTTGTCTGTCAGCGTTTACTCCCCAAAGAGGGAGGCGACCGGGTTGCCGCTTTTGAAATTATGGCAAACAATCTGCGGGTCAGAGACCTGATTATAAACGGCGAAACGGAAGACCGTACCTTCTACGATATTATTGAGGACGGTTCGGCGCGCGGTATGCAGACCTTTGACCAGCATATCCTTGAACTCTATGAACAGGGCCTTATCAGTGAGGAAACGGCCAAGATTTATGGTTCACGCAAGAGTGCCATTGGACGTGGGCTTGACAGGATAAAAGCGGCCCGGGGCGAGTCAACAACAGGCATTACCGGGTTGGCCATGAAAAAGAGAGATAATTTACGGGAATAAAATTGACTCATTCCATGCGAGATAAATAATCCAGGAGACTATTATGATTGATACCTGCCCCCATTGTCATGAACCGCTCAACCTTTCAAGTACACAAGAGGCCAAGATACAGACAGCCCTTGATAAACTCCCGCCCGGCAACCTCCTCAAGTTAGGTTGTCCCCACTGCCACAAACCTTTCGAACTGAAACCAGACGGTTCGCTACCCCTGAAGGCTTCCCCCGCTGGACAGTCTTTAAGGGGTGCCAGAAGGGTTGAGATTACCCCGCCTCCTACCCCTGATCTGAGCTGGCTGGCCAGTGGCAAAATACAGGAAGAAGGGGTTATAGAAGATACGCCCATGGTCCTTATCCTGATGAATAAGGGCCCTGGAATGACAATTGTGCGCGAAGCTTATGAAGACGAAGGCTATCTGCCAGTATTTTCCGACTCGGCGGACGATGCCTTAGACAAAATGCAGTTTACATCCTTTAGCGCAGTTGTATTACACAGCCGTTTTGAAGGGGATTCCCTGAACAGCAACAGCCTCCACATTCATATGCAGAAAATGGCCATGCTCAGGCGCCGCAATATCCATTACACCCTTATCGGACCGGAATTCCAAACCCTTTATGACCTGCAGGCCTTGTCCAACAGTGCCAATCTTGTCGTCAACGATAACGAAATCAACCAGTTCAGACTTATCCTGAAGAAGTCTCTGCATGAAAGTCAGAAGCTCTTCGGCCCCCTCGCGGAAGCGCTGGTGCAAGAAGGACGCATCTCCAGCTCCATATGGCTTGATATCAAGGTTAAGGCAGAACAGAAGATGAAAAGCGCGGTCCTCAAAGATTTGCTGGAAGCCAGAACATAACACCCCGGATACTCTACAGTTTTTTATAGCGGCAAATACTTAAATTAACCCCCTAGCAAACCAATCAGCGACTTTGTTGCCGGGATCTTGATACTGCCCGATTGTGCTCTTTCAGGGTCCTTGAAAAATAATGACTGCTGTCATCCTTTGTGACAAAAAAGAGGAAGTCAGTTTCCGCCGGGAACAGGACGGCCTGAATGGCAGCCTTTCCTGGGTTGCTGATAGGGCCCGGCGGAAGCCCATTAATTGTATATGTATTATACGGTGTGGGGTTTTTCAGCTCAGCCTGCGTCAAAGGCCCTGCATGGCCTGAGAGCCGGTAACGTACTGTAGGGTCAGCCTGCAAGCGCATACCCTTTGCCAGGCGATTCAGAAATACACTGGCAACCAGTGGACGCTCGTCGGAAAGACCTGTCTCCTTTTCCACAATTGACGCAAGAGTAATTATCTCATGATGTGTCAGTCCCTGGAGAGCAATGTCTCCACTTCCTAATATTTCCTTAAATACTTCAAAATGCCTGGAAATCATCATCTTGATTATTTGCTTTTCATCCTGCTGGCCACGTGAAAGATAATACGTGTCAGGAAACAGGTACCCTTCAAGGCCGGCCGCCTCTATACCCATTTCCTTCGCAAACTCAGGATCATTTCCCAGATCTATAAAACGGGATCGGTCTATCCATTCACCAGCTGCCAGTATCTCGGCAACCCGAGTCATTTCCGTACCTTCCGGTATGGTCACAGGCCGAAAAAGCACTTTGCCTGTTTTAAGAAGTTTAATTATTGCAAGCGGCCTTTTGCCCCCCTCAAAACTGTATTCTCCAGCGCGAAGCCTATTGGCCGCCCCGGTTATTATGGCCAACATGGAAAAACGGGGATCATCCCAGATGACTTTTTTTTCAGACAGAATTTTTGTTATTTCAGGAACACTTGATCGGGCAGGAATCACGACTTCGATCTGTTTCTCGGCAGAGGCAGGACCTGGTGAGATGGCGTAGAACCCGATCCACAGGAGCCAAAAGACAGGGAAAAAGAAAAAGAACAAAAGTACAACGGGTAAACGAAGACCAAGGATAGTCATTGAATTCAGTAAAACCTGATTTTTACAATTTGCAGGCCGGTTTCCTGTTCTTCGTTTCCCTGAATGCAGTCTTTAAAATCTGATCCATGTTCTTTACCGGGATGAATTCCATCTGGCCCCTGATATCCTTGGGAATTTCTACCAGGTCTTTCTTATTCAGATCAGGGATAATGACCCTTTTGATCCCTGCTCTTAAAGCGGCCAGGGCTTTCTCTTTAAGGCCTCCAATTGGAAGTACTCGTCCCCTTAGGGTAATCTCCCCGGTCATAGCAACATCCCAGGCAACCTTTTTCCGGGAAATGGCTGAATAAAGTGACGTAGCCATGGTCACTCCTGCTGATGGGCCGTCCTTGGGGATAGCACCTGCAGGAACATGAATATGGATATCCACCTCATCAAAATAGGACTCCCGCAGCTTGAGTTTGTCCATCCGCGACCTGCAGTAGCTCAATGCTGCTTTTGCCGACTCCTTCATGACATCGCCAAGCTGACCCGTTAAAATGAGATTGCCCTTGCCCTTCATGATGGTTGTTTCAACATAGAGGATTTCGCCCCCTGTTTCAGTCCAGGCAAGTCCCGTTACCAAACCTGGCTGGTCTATTGTCTCAACTTCGCATTCCGGTTGAAACTTTGGAGGTCCAAGGTATTTGGACAGAGTTTGTTTGGAAATAATATAGGGCCCCCGGTTACCCTCAGCTATCTTCCTGGCAACCTTGCGGCAGACCTTGCCAATCTCGCGTTCGAGGTTCCGCAGGCCAGACTCCCTGGTATAGTGCGAGATGATCCGTTTTATGGTGTCATTATCAAGCTTGATGTGTTTATCAGTAATGCCGTTTTCAGTAAGCTGGCGTGGCAGGAGATAGCGATTTGCAATTTCAAGCTTTTCTTCCAGGGTGTACCCGGCAAGCCTAATAATCTCCATCCTGTCAAGCAGCGGGGACGGGATGGTATCGGTAAGGTTCGCAGTGGTTATAAACATCACCTTGGAAAGATCATACGGAATGTTCAAGTAGTGGTCAGAAAACGAGAAATTCTGCTCTGGATCAAGCACCTCCAGAAGGGCCGATGAGGGGTCACCCCGGTAATCGGATCCGACCTTGTCGATTTCATCCATCATGAAGACAGGGTTGTTGGCTTCAACTGTCTTTAATCCTTGGATTATTCGGCCGGGCATGGCGCCAATATATGTGCGCCGATGACCGCGAATTTCTGCCTCGTCCCGCATGCCTCCAAGAGAAACACGGTGGAACTTCCGGCCCAGGGCTCTAGCAATCGACTGGCCAAGCGAAGTCTTCCCCACGCCGGGAGGACCGACAAAGCAGAGGATCGGGCCCTTGGTGGACTTATTAAGTTTTCGGACTGCCAGATACTCAAGTATTCTTTCCTTGACCTTTTCGAGTCCGTAATGATCTGCATCCAAAACTTCCCGGGCAATTTTAAGGTCAAGCCTGTCGCGGCTCCCCTTGCTCCAGGGGACCTCGACCAGCCAGTCCAGGTAGGTCCTGATTATCCCTGCCTCAGAGGAATCCGGGTGCATCATCTCCAGTCGCTTAAGTTGTTTTGTTGCCTCTTTCTTTGCGTGGACCGGCATTCGCGCCTTGCGTATTTTCTCCTGCAATTCCTCAATTTCCTGAGCCCGGTCATCCACGTCACCCAGCTCTTTTTTCAGGGCCTGCAACTGTTCACGCAGGTAGTATTCCCGCTGTGACCTAGTCATCTCTTCCTTGGCCTCAGTCTGGATTTTCGCCTGCATGGTTGAAACTTCAAGTTCCTTGTTTAGATATTCTGCCACCAGCTTGAGTTTTTCTATCGGGTCAAAACTCTCAAGGATCGATTGGGCCTCAGGGATTTTCAAGCGCAGGTTTGAAGCTACCAGGTCAGCAAGTCGGCCCGGGTCATCAATGTTATTCATGATCATGATCAGATCTGAGGAGAGAATGCCGCGCAGTGACATAATCTTTTCTGTCTGTTCCCGCACTGTGCGCATCAGCGCTTCTATCTCAACGGTGATCTCGGACACCTCCTGCTCCTCCACTACCTCAACCCGGACCTTGAAAAAAGGCTCCCGCTGCAAAAACTCCTTAATTTTTGCCTTGGTCAGGGCCTGCACAAGCACCTTGAGACGGCCATCCGGCAGTTTGAGGGTGCGCATGATCATGCTCACCATGCCGACCTCATAGAGGTCTTTGGAGTCAGGATCCTCCTGCGTCGCATCTTTCTGGGTCAAAAGCACAAGCAGTTTGTCCCTGGAAAGAGCCTCGTTGACGGCTGATACCGAGGACGACCTGCCGACAAAAAGCGGTATTATCATGGAATTGAAAACAACAACATCACGAACCGCCATCAATGGCAGTTCTTCTGGTATTTCAATATCCTGGCGCTCTGCAAAATCATCGAGATTGGCATGAATTGAATCATCAAAACCCACAGGTAATTCCTCCCTTTATTATAGAAATTCCCGCCTGGAAATTTATTGTCCAGTGCTTCCATCCCCAAAACGGTCCGGAAGCCTCTTGTGAATATTAAAAATTTTATGGTGTTGTGAATCTAAACACTGGGGAGACTGAAGTCAAGCTCTGCTTGCTTCTGAATCATATGCACGTTTTTTGTTGCTTAAATCTGTTATTCTTTTTTATGTAATCAAGCAACAACGAATTATTAAAACAAGCAAAAGGACCATTATATTATGCTTTCAGCACAATCTTTCTTTGACCTTTCCGCATGGGAACATTCAGAGCTTATTCGGGCAGAAGACCAAGCCTGGCTTGCCCTGAAAAATCTAGCTTCATACCTTGAGGCGCAGGACTACCCTGAATGGATTCCTGGCTTTATCCCGGACGGAGAACCCACCAAGAGATCACTGGTTTATTACAACGACAGTCTCCTCGAGGCCCGAGATTGCATTATTGAATATGGAGATGCAACCAAGGGAGCGCTGAAGATTTATTATGACGGACAGCTAATGATCGGTGGCAGCGTAATTATGGCAGGCGCCATTTTAAAAGGAAGTCACATCAGGATTGGCAAGGGGGTGCTGATAGAACCAGGAGCTTATATCAAATCCCCCACCATTATCGGAGACCAGACCGAAGTTCGCCATGGCGCTTATATCAGGGGTTTCTGCCTGATCGGTACGAATTGTGTGGTTGGGCACGTAACCGAGGTCAAGCACTCCATTTTCTTGAATGGAGCCAAAGCAGGACATTTTGCTTACCTGGGGGATTCCATTCTCGGCAATCAGGTCAATCTTGGGGCTGGGACGAAGCTCGCAAACCTGCGATTTATTAAAGGCGAAGTCACCATCAGCACCCCTGAAGGTACAGTCAAGACAGGCTTGCACAAATTTGGCGCCATATTAGGAGATCACGTGCAAACAGGGTGTAATTCGGTAACGAATCCAGGTACACTGCTCGGGAAAAAATCCATGATCATACCGAATACAACTGTTCCTTCGGGGTATCATGCTGACAGTTCACTGATCAGGTAATGATTGGGGTTCAAAGGGTCTAAGTTTCAAGGATTCCAGGGTAAAAGATTTAAAGTCGACCGCTGACTGCTGAAAGCCACAAGCTCTCTTATTGTGCCTTAAGCCAGTATTCGTTGAGGGCATAAAAGAAACCGATGATAATACCAAGGGTACAATAAATCCGGATAATTCTGTCCCACGGGAGGCGTTGCCCCGTAGACCTCTGCATGAAGGAAACCACCAGAATGGTCAATCCCACGACAAAAGGTGCTGTTGTAAGGAGTTGGATCATTGTAGATTTGAATGAATCAGTAAGACTTTCCGGTGCATACCTGAAATTAAAAAACAGGTAGACAAGAATAACAAGCAGTAATGAAATATTTTTTTTAATTTTTTGCATATGGGACAAATATCTTCAGCGCTTCTTTTACCCGAGACAGAGCCGTCGGCCTGCAAAATGGCCAGTCTTCTGTATTTCTTCAAGTCTATATCTTTCTACCTGCCGACGGAGTCCGATGCTGCTGCCAGAAACCCTAGTGATCTTTTCGAAAACCTCTGCAGCGCATATGTCCCGGCTCCTCTGCATGAAGACCTTGCCCGCTTCAATCGACTCCTGCATGAAATGGGAACCAGCAGGTCTGATGATCTTGCCCGCCTTTTTTCTGCTGCCAAGGCACCTGTGGCAACAGGGCAGATAAGGGACAAGGATGAGGCCTCAAGCAGCAGCGTCTTCTCAGCCCTGCAGAGTGAAACAGACATGAAAATTTCTGCAGTACGCAAAGAGCGCCTGTGGCAGGCCAGACTAATACTTAAACTGGCCGAAATACTTGACAGGCGGGAAACAGAAGTCAGACAAGGTCTGGCCCGGATTGCATTATCTGAACAAAGAGTTTTTGCCTCACTTGAAGGAATCAGCGATGTGGATGCTGATGACCTTGCTGCATTACCTGGCTTCGATAAGCTCAAACAGGCAGCCGCCACGAAACCCGGCTTTGCCGAGCTTACCATGGGCGCAACCGCCTTGCTCGCCCCCCTGAGGGTAAAAGCCTGGGCTGAACTTTTCCTGGTAGACTCTAGGTCGCACCGGCCTACGGTCCTCGTTGCTGCCAATGCTGACTGCGGTTCTATCCTGCTTGATGGTTACGAAGATAAATGGCGCAGGAGCCCGCAGAAAATCTTCACTCTCTCCCTTCCGGTGTTCTGTGGCCTTGATACTGATAAATCTTTCAAGAATGATTATTTGAAATCCAGGAATAAACTACGGGCTGCAGCCATTGTCCAGCTAGAATATTTCGAAAGTTTTTTCAAGAAGGCTGCCACTCTTGTCCAGCCACTTTCAGGCAGCCAGATTCCCATTCTGACAGAACATGTTGACGCCTGGAACAAAACTGCAGAATCAGTGTTTCCTACCATTGCCACAGGGATCAAAACCCTCGACTTTTATTCTATGCCCGGCATTTCCCCTGCCTCACTGTTCCAGAGAGTATTCCATCTCGGGACAGCCCTTCCCGTTATCCAGCAGGACCCGCCAGCCATCATTTTGGCAGTACTAAAAGAATGAACTTTCCTGGAGAGACTCCCCTTTTCCTACAGGTTTTTATACGGGTTAATGGTTAAAACCGGACAGGGAGAAGACCTGACCACCTTTTCAGCCACACTTCCGAACATTACTTTCTCAAGGCCCTTGTAGCCATGGGTCCCCATGACAATCAGGTCCATGCCGCTTTCTTCCGCATGCCGGATAATCTCTTCGGCCACATCTCCGACAAGGACTTTTGCCTTAACATTTTTATGCTTTTCAAGAAAACTTTCCATTTTCTTCTCGGCAGCCTCTACCATCTCTTCTTCAAATTTAGCAACCGGCATATGGGGTACGAAAAAACCGGAGTAGTCATCAAAGCTCTGGACTACAAATACAACATGGAGCTGGGCCTGGCATACGCCAGAAAAATATCCAGCAGCTTCAAGAACCTTCTTGGAGTTTTCCGAAAAGTCAACTGGCACAAGAACTTTTTTTATTTCCATAACCCTCCTCCTTTTTTTGTCAGCATCTGCTCTCATTATAAGACCAACAGCAACAATTGCGACCCAACTGTTATTACTCTAAAATTATACCTACTATTTCTCATATAGCGTAGCCGAATGCAACAACATTTATGCAACTAGATGCCTTAATAATTTTTTCGCTGAAGCTGTGTCCGCTAAAATGTCAGCCTTGAATTCAAAATCAAAAGGTTTTCGTTAAAATCCTTAAGTTAATTTAACCATTAAACATTGACCTGTCAGCACATCGGCAATATAGTAAGAAAATTATATACGGATGATTTTCATTCGCCTTTTATCTGACATTATCCCATACCTTTAGGAGTCTCTTGTGGAATTTGATGTAAAATGGATTGCCTGGGAGATAACCAGGCGCTGTAACCTGAGTTGTGTTCACTGTCGCTCGTCTTCGGAATTGGAGGCAAAAGATCATCCGGACTTTTCCCTTGATGAAGCAAAAAGGGTACTTGATGATATAAGTTCCTATGCCAAGCCGGTGGTCGTTCTCTCCGGAGGTGAACCGCTTTTAAGAAAGGATGTATTTGACATAGCTTCATATGGAACCGCAAAGAATCTAAGAATGTGTCTTGCCACTAATGGTACCCTGGTTACAGATGAACTCTGCAAAAAAATCAAGAAGTCCGGCATCCGCATGGTTTCCTTAAGCCTTGATGGTTCCAATGCTGCCGTACACGACAATTTCCGCAACCAGCCTGGTGCCTTTGACGGTACCATTAATGCAGCTACCCTCTTCAGGCAGCACGAAATCCCTTTTCTCATCAACTCCTCCTTTACCAAGCGTAACGAGGAGGAAATACCAAAGGTTTATGAATTAGCCAAAAAGATCGGCGCTACTGCCTGGTATATGTTTATGATCGTTCCCACGGGTCGGGGACAGGATATAATGGATGAATTGATATCAGCCGAGCACTATGAAGAGATCCTTAACTGGCACTACCAGATGGAAAAGGAGGAAGAAGAACTCCTGGTGCGTCCCACCTGTGCTCCTCACTACTACCGGATAATCTTGCAGAAATCAAAGCAGGAAGGTGAGAAGTTCAAGCGCCGCTCATTAAAATTTTCAACCGGGGGAAGCAAGGGATGTCTTGCAGGTCAGTTGATCTGCCTCATTGATGTTGACGGCGAAGTTCTGCCGTGCAGTTATTTCCCAAAGTCAGCCGGCAACTTACGAAAACAGTCATTCAAGGACATATGGGAAAATTCAGAACTGTTCAAGGAACTGAGAAATTTCAAATTATACAAGGGAAGTTGCGGCCGTTGTGAATACCTCAATGTCTGCGGGGGGTGCCGGGCCCGGTCATATTCAATGACAGGCGACTACCTCGCAGAGGAACCCTTCTGCAACTATTGTCCTCCTGAAAAGATGAAAAGTAAAAAAGAAATAATGCAACCTTAAGTATTAAGAACTGATTGCCAAATGACTACTGAGGACTTGATTGAATGAATGACACTTTCCTTAAAGCCTGCAGAGGTGAAAAGGTGGAATATACCCCTGTATGGATGATGCGACAGGCCGGTCGCTATCTGCCGGAATACCAAAAAGTAAGAAGTAAGCTCACTTTTCTGGAGCTTTGTAAAACTCCTGAGCTGGCGGCCGAGGTCACAATCCAACCCGTAGACATATTGGGCGTGGATGCTGCCATTTTATTTTCTGATATTCTCATCCCTTTGGAAGCCATGGGACTGACCCTTGAATTCCATGAGAACCGAGGCCCCGTCTTCCCTGATCCAGTCCGGGATCGGCAGTCTGTTGATCGTCTGATTATCCCGGACCCTGAAGAACATCTTGATTTTGTCCTTGAGACCATCCGTATCCTGCGCAGAGAGTTAGCACAAAAGGTGCCACTGATCGGTTTTGCCGGTGCGCCCTTCACCTTGGCGACTTACCTGATTGAAGGGGGCTCCTCTAAATTCTTTTTTGATACAAAAAAAATGATGTTTTCGGATCCGGAACTGTACAACGCTCTTCTCGAAAAAATCACCGAATGTACAAGTGTCTATCTCAAGGCCCAGGCTGCAGCAGGCGCCCAGGCACTGCAGATTTTTGATTCCTGGGCCGGTGTCTTGGCCCCGGAAGATTTTGAACGCTATGCCCTTCCCTATGTACAACGCATAATTGCCGATCTCAAAAATGTCACTGATGTCCCACTAATATACTTTGCCAATAACGGCGCGACGCTTCTTGATCTTTCCAAGACATCGGGCGCCGATGTCCTTGGTCTAGACTGGCGGGTTGATATTGCCAAAGCAGTTGAGCAGCTGGGTTCCGATGTCTCGGTGCAGGGCAACCTGGATCCCATTGCCCTGCTGCTTCCTGAGAAAGAGCTCCGAGAACGGGTGGCAAGAATTCTTATAGGAGCAAGCAAGGCACGGGGCCATATCTGCAATCTTGGACATGGTATCCACCAGTTCACCCCTCCATCACAGGCAAAGCTTTTTATTGATGCGGTTCATGAACTGAGCAGAAAGAACAATTGAGCAGGCAGCATGGACTCATCATCCCCAGCAATTCCAAGTGTAAACGATTGCCTGGACCTCATGGAGCAGTATCACATGCTGCCCAATATCAAAGATCATTCCTTTGTGGTGGCCAGGGTGGCTGAAATCATGACGACCGGACTGATTTCTGCCGGCCATGATTTATCGCTTGAAACTGTGATTGCCGGAGCATTGCTGCATGATATTGGCAAAACCGCCTGTCTCGACAATGATGATGATCATGCTGCCAAGGGAGTTGAAATCTGCCTGTCCCATAACCTTGAGCCCATAGCAGATATTGTTGCCCAACATGTGGTTCTGAAAAATTACTTCCCTGAAAATGAATTTTCGGAAATAGAGATTGTCTACTATTCCGATAAAAGGGTTAACCATAACCAGGTAGTCAGCCTGGAGGAGCGCCTTGCCTATATCCTTGAGCGATACGGCCAAAACAATGAGAAACGCTGTCAGGCAATTAAGAAAAATTACGCTCTTTGCCAGGACCTGGAAAAGAGAATGTTTTCGGATTTGTCTTTTGAACCAATTGATGTTTCTGTTTTACTCGTTAAGCGCCGATCAAAATTTATACAATCGTAAAAATTTCTTTCAGGCATCATCAGGGCCTCATATCTTCTGATGCTATGTGCACAATACCTGTCGGCGGAAAGTTTTTTCGAGGCCAAGAATAATTTAAAAATTAATTTTTTATAGTATAATATATCTATTCATAGAGCTATTATTGGGGCGAATACATTGTTTCCAGATTTCAAGAAAGGCTGTCGGGCCTGGCTTTTCTGAGTATATAGTTTTTCCTTGCTAGAGGTGGCCATTACCTGTTAATAGGAATCATTCTCAAAAAATTAATGGATATTTACTCTAATATTTTTTTCAAAAGGAGGAGACATGGCTACTTTAAAAGGAAGCAAAACAGAAAGAAACATTCTTACCGCCTTTGCGGGTGAATCCCAGGCTCGTAACCGCTATACTTACTTTGCATCCCAGGCGAAAAAGGATGGTTTTGTCCAGATTAGTTCCATCTTCGAAGAAACTGCCAACCAGGAGAAAGAACATGCCAAACGCCTGTTCAAGCTTCTTGAAGGCGGTGAGGTGGAAATCTCAGCCTCGTTTCCAGCAGGCGCCATCGGCACCACACTTGAAAACCTGCACGAGGCCGCAGCCGGTGAAAACTATGAGCACACCACCATGTACCCTGAATTTGCCAAAACTGCCATGGAGGAAGGATTTAAGGATATAGCCGCCATATTTATGGCTATTGCTGTGGCAGAAAAACAGCATGAGAAAAGATATAAGGACCTTGCCGCCAATATAAAGGCCGGCAGGGTATTCAAACGGGAATCAAAAGTAACCTGGAGATGCCGGAACTGCGGTTATCTGCACGAAGGCGAAGAGGCAGTGGATAAGTGTCCGGCCTGTGCACATGTCAGGGACCATTTTGAACTGCTCGGAGAGAACTATTAATTGATATGTAGATTTATATACCTCACGGAAACTTTATACGAATGCAGAATGGTCTGTTTATTTAGGGCTTTTATCTTTGAGGTTTAACCTAAAGGAGGTTGGAAATGGCTAAAAAACTGGAAGTATACAAGTGTGATATTTGCGGAAACATGGTTGAAGTCCTTCACGCCGGCCAGGGCACTCTGGTATGCTGTGGTCAGGACATGATCCTGCAGGTTGAGAATACAGTTGACGCAGCAAAAGAAAAACATGTTCCGGTCATCGAAAAAATTGATGGGGGCTACAAGGTTAAAGTAGGTTCGGTAGCTCATCCCATGGAGGAAAAACATTATATTGAATGGATCGAGCTCATTGCCGGAGACACTGCGTACAGACAGTTTTTAAAACCCGGAGGTGCTCCCGAGGCTGTCTTCAAGGTTGAGGCTGCAAAGGTCAGCGCCAGAGAATACTGCAATCTGCATGGCCTTTGGAAGAGTTAATTAAAGCTTAAAGCAAAAGCACTTAACTTTTATAAAATACACCTATCAATTTCAGCTGGCAGCAGACAGCTGATTGCAGATAACCTCATATAAGGAGTTGCGATGCTGTCGAAAAAAATGGAAAAGGCCATTAACCAGCAGATCAATGCTGAGCTGTTTTCTTCGTATTTATACCTGTCCATGGCCACTTACTTTGAATCAATTAATCTTGGCGGCTTTTCCAACTGGATGCGCCAGCAGGCCCAGGAAGAACTTTTTCATGCTATGAAAATGTTTGATTTCGTCTGTGAAAGAGGGGGGCGGGTGATCCTGCAAGCCATAGAGAAGCCGCCCTCGAAATGGACCTCCCCGCTGAATGCTTTTGAAAATGTTCTGTCCCATGAGCAAAAGGTAACGGGGCTGATCAACGACCTGGTAAACCTCGCCCTGGATGAACGCGACCATGCCACCAACATCTTCCTGCAATGGTTTGTGTCCGAGCAGGTTGAAGAGGAGGCAACAGCCGGAACCTTCGTGGACAAACTCAAGCTCATCGGAAAAGATGCCAATGGCCTGTTCATGTTGGATACCGAGCTGGCCCAGCGAACTTTTACCATGCCGGCTAACGAGTAAAAACATCGCTATTAAACTCTGTATACTCCCAAGGAGAAAACATGATACCCCTTGAAATAAAAGATAAAATTTACTGGGTGGGGGCTGTTGACTGGAATGTCCGTGATTTCCATGGTTACTCCACTTACAAAGGAACCACGTATAACGCCTTTCTTGTCAAGGACGAAAAAATCGCCCTGTTTGACACCGTCAAGAAAAGCAACATCAATGATCTGGTACACCATATCAAACAACTGGTGGAACCCACCGAGATCGACTACCTGATTGTCAACCATGTGGAGATGGACCATTCTGGTTCACTACCTGAGATGGTTGAACTGATCAAACCGGAAAAAATATTCTGTTCGAAAATGGGACTCAAGGCCATCGAGGAACATTTCCATCCCAAAGACTGGCCCCTTGTTGCGGTTGACAACGGCCAGATCATCAGTCTCGGCAGCAAAACCGTACAGTTCCTGGAAACCAGGATGCTGCACTGGCCGGACTCAATGTTCTCATACCTACCTGAAGACAAACTGCTAATTTCCAGCGATGCCTTTGGCCAGCACCTAGCTACCAGTGAACGCTTTGATGACGAGGTTAATTTTTCCGAACTCATGGAGCAGACCGCCAAGTATTACGCCAACATCCTGACCCTTTATTCTCCCCTGATCCGGAAACTCCTAGCAAAGGTTCAGGAACTGGGGCTTGAGTTCGATATGATCGCACCAGACCACGGGGTTATCTGGCGTTCCCATATCAATGACGTAATCCAGGCCTATGCCGACTGGAGCCAAAACAAGGGCCAAAGAAAGGCGCTGGTCATCTACGACACAATGTGGGAATCCACCCACAAGATGGCCAAGGCTATCACCTCCGGAATTGAAACGACCGGGGTCAGTGTCAAGCTCATCAACCTGGCCCACAACCATCGCAGCGATGTCATGACCGACGTGCTCAATGCCAAGGCAGTCATCCTTGGCTCTGCGACCCTCAACAATGGCCTGCTTCCTCGGATGGCAGGGTTCCTTATGTACATGCGGGGACTGAAGCCGACGAACAAGATAGGCGCTGCATTCGGCTCCTTTGGCTGGTCCGGCGAAGCGGTCAAACTTATGAATGCGGCCATGGAGGATATGAAGTTTGATATCATCGAGCCGGGACTGCGGGTCAAATACGTTCCTGGCCATACCGACCTGCAGGAATGCGTGGAAATGGGCAAGAGGATTGGAAAGGCCGTCATCGAACAAACCCAAGAATGAGGCCAGATAAATAGCCCATCTGACTATTTTGCGCTGAATATTTTTTTGTCAGAGCAGCGTACAAAGAGTACGCAGCATCACTTTATATCAGCGCGTCTTGCACCTGAAGTCTTTCTTTGGCCGCACAGCATACAACTCGTTCATAAAAAATATTAACTGAAAGTGTTGAGTCACAAGTATTTACTCCCATGGGAATACAGGAAAAGCGACGCATCGCCAAACTCCTGGAATATTCAGATATTGATGCTGTAATAGATAAACTGCGTCAGCTGCCTGCTGCCAGGGTCATAAATCCCCTCATCGGCGCCTTATGCAGTACCAGTGAAACTGTACGCTGGCATGCCATAACTGCGCTGGGGCCCGTGGTGGCTGATCTTGCCGACCAGGACATGGAAGCGGCCAGGGTGGTGATGCGCAGGTTTATGTGGAGCCTGAACGATGAATCCGGAGGCATAGGGTGGGGCGTTCCGGAAGCCATGGGAGAAGTACTTTCCTGTCATGACGGGCTTGCCGGGGAATACACTCACATTCTTGTGGCTTACATGCGTGAGGACGGTTTTTATCTGGAGCTTGAACAGCTTCAGCGGGGCCTGATGTGGGCCTTAGCCCGTCTTGCCCAGGTGAAACCTGAACTTCTCAGGGCCAGAAATGCTGTTGTTTACCTGCTGCCCTATCTTGATTCTTCCGATTCTTCAGTCCGCGGTCTTGCTGCCTGGGGACTGGGATTACTCGATGCACAGGAAGCCATCCCCAGCCTTGAAAATCTTGTCAATGACACCAGTTTCTTAAGATACTACCATGACCGCACCTTTGTTACCGATACAGTAGGCGGCCTGGCAGAAAAAGCTCTTGCCAATATCAGCAAAGCAACATAGCCTTACAACATGACTGAAAGCATCTCGAAACATATACCTTTCTTTGCAGGATACCTGCAGTTTGATGTCCGGAGCGGCGCCATCGAACAAAACCTTGCCAGCATGCAAAAAGGTTTGGAGCAAATTGTCACCTCCTCTCCCCGGGTATCACCAGGAATTGTTGTACTGCCGGAGCTCTGGGGCACAGGCTTCGCCTATGAAAAAATCCCTGAAATTACAAAAAGAATGCCTGAAATTCTGGAGAATCTGCATACGCTGGCAGCATTATACGGTCTTTACATTGCCGGCTCTCTGCCGGCGCATGAAGACGACTCGTATTACAATACACTGTTTATCACGGGCCCTGAAGGTCTTTCCGGGACCTATCGCAAACAGCGCCTCTTCAGTCCCATGGCAGAGGAGACCTTTTTCACCCCAGGCACGCAACCGCAGCCGGTGCAGACCGATTTGGGATCAATTGCCGCACTGGTTTGCTACGATTTGCGTTTCCCGGAACTGCTCCGGGCACAAACTGCTCTCGGGTCTGATCTCCTCGTAATTTCTGCCCAATGGCCGGCAGCAAGGATAGACCATTGGCGCATCCTGATCCAGGCCCGCGCTATAGAGAACCAAATGTTTGTCATTGCCTCAAACCGCTGCGGCAAATCAGATAACACAATCTTCGGCGGACACTCAATGATAGTTGGACCGGACGGCTCAATCTTGCTGGAAGCAGGCGAGGATGAGGAGTATAAGGGAACTGTTATTGAGCCTGGGATGATATCCTCTGCCAGATCCCTGTTCCGCACTGTTCCTTAAGAAGTGGAGGCAACGGTTAAGGAAAAGATTCTATATTACAAAAACTGACAGTTTATGCTTGAGCCCTTACATGGAGCCGGACAGCGCGGGGTAGTTCCGCCAAGCGGGATCACGATTGGCTGCTCTATTCGTGTGGACGCTTCATTCCATCATCAAGGCACAACTCTTGCCACCCCTCCGGCAGATCTTCAGGCGAAAGTCCAAGAGACTCAGCCAGTGATTCGATTTCCCTGGCAGAGCAGTTTATGCTTGAGCTACGTGTACCGGACCGCACATCTGCTGCTTCCCTATGCAGGAATTCACGCAGCCTATCAGCAGTCTCAGCAAGAATCTCTTCATAAGTCACCTTCTCACTAATGCAGAATTTTACCAGCCGCTGCCAGTTCACCGCGCAACGGGCCAGTCCTCTGTACATCCTTTTATCACGATTCCTGGGATCGAGATCCCTGAGGATTATTGTCCGATACCGGCTGACCACTGCCTGCTTCAGGGAAACAGTGTCGTCAGTATCAATCTTTAACCCAGGCCCTTCCGGATCTTCCGTCAGGTAGTAAAGTGAACCGTGATAGGCAACCTCTGGGATCTCGCCTGCGTGCTCGACGATAAAGGTTTCCTCTGCAATATATCTTTCAATATCCAGATCTTTCATCCCTCAGCGGCCTACCAATAATATTTTATAAAACAGTTATTCTTTACTAATTATAACGTAGTCCGAGTTTATCACAAATTGAGATGGCCGCAGACACAGGAAGCAGGGAGTTCGGCCATATATTAATATGCTGAATTCCCTGCGACAATGTAGATGGGGCTGTATAGGCTTGTGAGAAATTCGGGCTAATCTGAGTTTTCCGAATCAAGGTTGAAGAATTTACGGATCAGGACGAGCTTTACTTTCTTGTCTTTGTGAGAATCATCTTCTTTCTTGAGAAACACTATGGGATGGTGCAGAATCTTGTTCATCATTGCAGAGGTCATTTTTTCGATTGCCTGTTTTTCCTTGTCGGACAGGCTACTGAGACCGGGGAGCGTTCTCTCCAATTCGGCCTTGCGGATGGTATCAGCCTTTTCCCGGATGGCTACGATTGTCGGGGTAACCTCCATGGAGCCGAGCCATAACATGAATTTAAGGGTTTCCTCAGTAACGATCCTCTCAGCACGTACCGCTTCCTTGTCCCTTTCAGCCTTGTTGATGTCAACGACATTGTTCAGGTCATCAATACCATAAAGGTAGACATTTTCCAGCCCGTTTAACTTGGGATCAAGATCACGGGGCACGGCAATATCAATTAACAACAGGGGTCTGTTCCGGCGCTGCCGCATGAGGGGCTTCACATCGCTGCTGTGCAAGATTATATCAGGAGAGCCGGTGGAACTGATCAATATATCAACATATTCAAGCTGGGGGATCAATTCGTCCAGGGATACAGCCTTGCCATTAAAACAACGGGCCAGGTTCACTGCCCGTTCAAAGGTTCTGTTTGCCACAATAACCTCAGCAACGCCCTGGTTCATAAGGTGCTGGGCCGCGAGTTCTGCCATCTCGCCGGCACCTACCAGCATCGCTCTTTTATTCTTCAGGTTACCGAAAATCTTCTTTGCTAGTTCCACGGCAGCATAGCTGATGGAAACAGCACTGGAACCGATTTCAGTCTCTGTTCGAATGCGCTTGGCAACAGAGAAAGCCTTATGCAGGAGGCGATTCAATATCATGCCGGTAACATTCTGTTCCGAGGCATCCCGGTATGCCTGCTTCAGCTGTCCGAGTATCTGCGGCTCTCCTACGATCATGGAATCAAGGCTCGCCCCAACCCTAAACAAATGCTGAATTGCGGCCTCGCCCTGGTGCAAATACACATACCTGCCGGCTTCTTCATAGCTCATACTTTTATTGAAGAGAAAATCTCGGATCTTTCGCTCGGTTTCCTCAGGGGTTGAGGAAACAAAGAGAACCTCGACACGATTGCAGGTGGAAAGAAAACAGAACTCTTCGCAGCCGGGGATTACAGTAAGCTCACGGTATGGTGTCCCGGGATCATTGGTAAATGCCAACCTTTCCCGAATTTCCACCGGGGCGGTTTTATGATTCACCCCAAGGATCATGATTTTTTCAGCCGACATAGGAATGGATTCCTCCCAGTAAATATGTTACACCCCACAGGGTAAACATAGCGGCTGAAAAACCTATAATGGTCATGATGGCGGCACGTCTTCCTCGCCAGCCCACTGTAAATCGTTGGTGCAGCAGGCCTGCATAAAGAAACCATGTAATCAGAGACCACGTTTCCTTGGGGTCCCACTGCCAGTATGCCCCCCATGTCTGCTTGGCCCAGATGGAGCCTGTTATTATACCAAGTGTCAAGAGGGGGAATCCCACGGCCAGACAGTGATTGTTCAGATTGTCAAGGGCTTCCAGCGATGGCAGGCGGGTATAAAAGAGACCGAATCTCTTTTTTTTCAGCTCCCTCTCCTGCAGGAGATACATGATGCCACCGCAGAAGGCAAGAGCTAGGAATCCATTGGCCATAATGGCTATGCTGGCATGCACTGGCAACCATGCACTCTTCAAGGCAGGAGGCAAGGGCATGATTTCGCGTGATGAAAATGTAGCGATGAGCATGAGAGTTGTAATGAGTGGGCTGACAAAGGAGCCAAAGTTCCTGACGTTGTAACGCCAGTGGAAAGAAAGATAGCCCCAGGTGAGCGACCAGGCAAAAAAAGAAACAGCCTCATGGTGATTGGTTAACGGTGTATGGCCTGCCTCAATAAACCTTACTATCAAGTAGACCGTATGCAGCAACCCGCTTCCGATCAGGATGCCACGAGCTGTTGTCCGGACCTTTTTACGCTGCGACCAGAAGTAAACCATATAGGCGGCGCTTGCCAATATATAGGCAAACAGGGTTATTTGAAATAATAGATAGCCCATCCTAAATGCTCCTGTTTTCAGTTTAATCTCTTTTCGTCAAGAGAAGTCAGTATCTTTTGCAGCAAATCTTCCCCTGCCCTGTCCCCCAGAACTGCACGGAGATGTTTCTCCATAATATCCCAATTCTTATCTTTAATCCATTCTGCCATATCATCATGCAGAAGCTTCTTAAACAACTTTTCATTCTCAGACTGCGGGAGACATGAAGCAAGAATTTGCGGCCGAATGGCCCCCAGGATATTGACCAGTTCTCTATATTCCGATCCATACCTTTTTTCAAGCTCCATGCGCAGTTTTCTGGCCAACGCAGGGCTCTTTCCTGAGGTTGAAATCGAAATTGTCAGGTCCCCTCGTCTGACTGTAGCTGGCAGGATAAAATTACAACGCTGGGGCACATCCGCTACATTAAGAAGAAGGTTGCATGTTACAGCTTCTTCATATACCTGCTTCTGTGTCCTCTCATCATCGGTAGCAGCAATAACCAGAAATGCTTTTTCAAGGTCCCCGCGCCTATACTCCCTGTCTATCCATTGGATCATACCTTCAGCATGTTGTTGTAAAAGCTCCTCTGTCAGTTCAGGGCTTATGACCGTCACCTGCGCGGAACAGGAGAGTAGCCCCAATACCTTGCGTTCAGCAATCCTGCCTCCGCCTACCACGATGCACGGTCTTCCTTCCAAATCAAGGCATATTGGATAAAATGACATAGTTCACCTGCGCCACAGCATTTTGTTTTCTGTCTTTGACCCAAGAATCAGGTGTACTTCTCATACAAGATATGCAATATACCATTTTGTGCAAACGAGAAAATTTGTCAGCATCGTTAAAAACACCATGCTGACACCCATACATATTACAACCATTTAATCATATCTGGGGGCGTTATCCCTCTATTTGAGCTATAGAAAATCACCAGACCTGTGTCAGCAGCACCAACCCCGCCAGCACAAAACGATAATAGGCAAACACGGCAAATGAATGGGACTGGATGAACCGCAACAAAAAGGAAATGACCAGGTAGCCCGATACCGCTGCCGCAAAAAATCCTGCCAGATAAAATCCCTGCTGCCCCGGCTCTGACCCCTGCCTGATAATAGCCGGCAGATTATAGACACCCGCGCCGAATATAATTGGGACTGAAAGCAAAAAAGAAAACCTGGCTGCAGACATTCTGTTCATCCCCCTCACAAGCCCGGCGGTCATGGTTATACCACTGCGTGACACGCCGGGCATCAGGGCAAGTGCCTGGGACAAGCCAATGACTATTACATCGGCCATCCCTATGGACTTCATGCCTCGTATATGTTTCCCGATTTTATCGGCCAGCAGCAGCAAGGCTCCAGCACCAGCCAGAGAACCTGCAATAAGGAGTGGTGACCTGAAAACCGTTGCGGCAGTATCTTTCAAGAAATATCCTGCAACGGCAGCCGGTATTGTCCCAAGGCAGATGTATAACGCCAGCAACCGTTGACTCCCGGCCTCTGCGCCCAACTTTCGGGGCAACACCAGAGCAGTCAACATCATGATGAAATCACGGCGGAAATAGATAATGACTCCCAGAAGGGTTCCCAGGTGCAGCGCAACATCAAAGGCAAGGCCGGCCTCTTCTATTCCGAGATAAAATTCAACCAGGACAAGATGACCTGAACTTGAAATCGGCAGGAATTCTGTCACGCCTTGCAATAGTCCCAGAAAAATAGCGTGCAGGAAATTCATCAGGATAAACGGAGGAAGGAATTAACCTGCATTGAGCATTTTTTTGATTTCTTCTTCTAAGTCCTCATGTTCGACATAGCCGAGGTACTTTTTCACAATCTCGCCCTTCCGGTTGACCAGAAAGGTCACAGGAATACCCGTAACGCCGCCAAAGCCTCTCTCAACAGCGGGCTCTGCCAGGAGAACAGGGTAATTTATTCCATATTTTTCGATCATTTTTTTCAACGGGGCGGGATCTCCCTCGTCCATCGAGAATGCAACGACTGAAAACCCTTTCTGCTTGAAGGAGTTCTGCAAAGAAATAAATATCGGAATTTCCTGGATGCAGGGCGGGCACCACGTGGCAAAAAAGTTAACCAGCAGAACCTGCCCTTCCAACTGCTGACTGTCGAGCACAACATTATCAGTCAGGGATTGCATCCTGAACTCTACCATTCTCATGCGCTCGCCAATTGCTGGCAGGGCTCCTCTGTTCCTCTCTGAATCTGTTTGCTTACAGGCCATCACGAACATGAGAAGTCCAATGGCCAGAAAGAAATAGCTGAGCTTTATACTTCTCACCGGATATTTTCTCAAATTTACATTATCTTGCATACCAATATCCTTATTTGATTTTTCTGATTGCAAAGATAATCCCCATGGGGAAGATAATCAAGCCGGCGCCTCTCATGCTTGATTTTCGTAAGGGCATGCGCTGTCAGTCTGAAAAATCTGCCAATAATCTCTGATAAAACTCACGCTTAAGAGAGAAAACAGCATGCCTGGGAGGATTCAAATCCCAAAGGAACAGACTATTTTTTCCGGAAGATTGATGCGGGCTTCCATACCGCCATGCGGTTTCCGCTGCAAAGAAAAATTCCCGCCGTGTGTTACGATTATCTTTTCCACCAGGGTCAACCCCAGACCAGTACCATAGGTTTTGGTGGTGAAAAAAGGGTCTGTCACCCTTTTCTGGAGTGACTCTGCAATTCCCACACCTGTATCAGCAAATGAAATCGATACCCACCCATCCTGCTGAGACACTGAAATTTCCAGCTTCCCACCGTCAGGCATTGCATCAATGGCATTTCTTATCAGTTGGAGAAACGTTTTTCTCATGAGCTGCTCATCCATTTCCAGAATGGGCTCCGGATGAGGAAAATCAAGTTCCACCTTGATGGAATGTTTTTCCAGTGATGGTTGGAGCAGAAGTAATGTTTCTCTTATAAGGGGATAAAGCGGATCGCACTTTTTTTCCAATTTCGGGTAACTGACAAAATCAAAAATATCCTTTAAGGTAGATTCCAGCCGGGTGGTTTCAGCAACGATCACATTAATAAATTCAAGACATTTTTCATCCGTGATTTTTTTTGCCAGGATTCTCGCTGCCCCCCCTATTGAGGTAATAGGGTTTCGCAACACATGTACAAGCTGGGCTGCCATATGTCCCAGGGCAGAATAACTTGCCGATTCGACCAGGAGATCTTTGTTTTTTTCAAGCTCTACAGTTACTTTTTCCAGTTCCCCGATCTTGTTGTTCATTTCCATATACAGACTGCTGTGTTCTATTGCCAGACTGGCCTGGTTGGCAAATATCTCCAGAGAGCTGATATGGTTTTTACTGATGGGTTGGTGTGTAACGAAATGATCGGCAATAATGACGCCCAGGGATTTTCTCGGCGAAAAAAGCGGCACCACGACAAAGGTATCTTCTCCCAGCAACTCGATGAGTTCAGAGCTTACGGGCATATCCGCCTGGCCATTCTCCACTAAAATGGAGCGTCTCTCCCGGGATGATTTGATAAGGATATGCTCCTCATCTGTGACCGGCACCTGCAGTCTCTTAATCAGGCCGGTAATCTTTGTGTCACCATTTAAAGAGCTTTTCCTGATATCCTGGACTATTTCCAAAAAATCGAGTTTCTTTTCAAGGAGTTCAGTCCAGATCCTTCCAGCTTCCTGCCGGCTTTCCGAACCGATGGCCAACCTGCCTTGCAGCACCTGGCCTGCATCGTCAAATATGCACAGGAAGGCGCGGTTGAAACGCAATCCCTCCTCAGCCGTAATACCAACAAGAATGGCCTGCAGGATCTCATCAAGTTCCACGGTGCCCAGATACACCGTATTCATCTTGACTGAGAGTTGATGCAGCAGCTGGATATGAAAGTGCGCCTTCTCAAGATCCTCCTGATACCTGAGATTCTCAGTAATCAACCGCCTTCGTTCCAGAACCGTGCGCACCACCAAAAGTATCTCTGGAAACTGAACAGACTTTGAAAGGTAATCGTCTGCTCCTTTTCGTATGCAGTCAAGGGCAACTTCCAGGTCAGCCTTGCCGGTTAGCATGACAACAGCTATACCCGGATGATCAGAAACAATTTCAGGCAGAAGAGTGAGGCCATCGATATCCGGCAGGCCGATATCAAGGAGGATCAGGGCAATCTTGCGGGTTCCGAAAAGTTTTCTAAGTTCATAAGCACTGGCGGCTTCAACTACGGCAAGATTATTCTCTTCCAGAAAAGACCTGAGTGGCTCCCTGATGGTATCATCGTCATCTACTATTACAATTACCTCATCCTCGGCAAGCAGGTTGTCAGGAGTGAACGATAAGTGATGTAATCCGGAAACGGGCTCAAGCATGAGTTTATAACTTTTAACTCAAAGATTATGAAACTGCTGTCTGAAAAAGCATCTGAAAACCATGATGACGCAATCTGCACTGCATCCTGAAGCTCTCAGTAAATCTCCAGGGAACAACAGCCTGTGAATTTCTATTACTCCTGCAGTACTTATCTGTCAAGGAAACTATATAATTCCAAACCTAGAAGATGCACAGTTTCAAGGTTGTAAGGGGGCAAGAGTCCTAGAAGTCAATTGAGAAAAACCTGAGGTCAGTTGGCATCACTTATGGTTAGTGAAAATTTTCAATTATTATTGGAAAAAGCGGCTGAACGCGCCTGGCAAGAAACATTCAAATGGGAGTTGCTTCATCAATAGGCTTAAGATGGAAAAACAGACCAGAGGTGAGGTCATGGCAGGTGCATGTCTTTTTTTCTTGAGAAAATATGGCGTTTCTCGAGAAGAGCAAGAACCTTTTCAGTATTGACCTCTACAGTATCGCCTGCAGTATCAAGATGCAGGTCCGGATGTTCAGGGGGTTCATAGGGGGATGAAATACCGGTGTAATTTTGAATCACCCCGGCCCGGGCCTTTTTATAGAGCCCCTTGACGTCTCTTTCTTCGCATACCCTCAGAGGTGAGTCACAGTAAATCTCAATAAAATCATTTTCCGGCACAAGCGCTCGTACCCCCTCCCTGTCCGCCTTAAATGGCGAGATAAAGGCGGTTAAGGCAATAATGCCCGCCTCTATGAAAAGCTTGGCCATTTCGCCAATGCGCCTGATATTTTCATGGCGGTCCTCTTTGGAAAATCCCAAATTAGCACACAGACCGTATCGGACATTGTCCCCATCAAAGACAAAGGTTCTGCAACCGGCCTTGTGCAGCTCCTCTTCAATAACGTGGGCCAGGGTGGACTTGCCTGACCCGGAAAGGCCGGTAAACCAGATGATTACACTTCTGTGCTTGTTCTGCTCTTCCCTGCGACTGCGGCTAACAGTTGCTCTATGCTTTACGACGTTTGCACTGTTCATTTTTATCAAGCTTCTGGGTTCTGGAAAAAAATTCAAAATTGTCTTTCTTGGCGCGCCCGGCAGGATTCGAACCTGCGACCTACGGATTCGAAGTCCGGCGCTCTATCCGGCTGAGCTACGGGCGCGTGCCAAAAACTTTGCAGGTGTCAGTATGCAGTTTCCAATCATTTTTTACAACTCCAAACTGATGACTAACGCCTGCGAACTGTCATCGCTTAAGTTAGCCTTATCGGCGCAGTGCGCTGGCTGATACCTTTCTTGAGAACCTCCTGGTTGTAGGCTGCAATAACATCGCGCCGCTTGAGCATGCCTACCACCCATTTATTTTCGGTTGACTCCACCACCGGAATCTCATCAAATCCTCTCCTGTCAAAAAGAGTCATGGCCGTATACAGATTGTCATCAGGTGTTAAAAACACCGGGTTACGGGCACAGACACTGCCGACTGTAGCATGTCGACGTAATTCCTCATCATGCAGCACGGTTTTAACATCCTGCAGGGAAACTACCCCTGTCATTTTTCCGGTATCGTCAATCACCGGGAAATAGAAACTGTCCTTTGCCATGGAAAAAACCTGCAGAAGATTATCGGCATTGGCATTTTCACTGATAAGGTCGACATCCTCTGTAATGATCCTGCCAACCTTGATTGATTTCATGACTGCGGTCTCCCTACCCTCGTGAATATCAATTCCTTCCCTGGTCAGGTCAACTGTATCAATGGAATCCTCATTGAGCTTTGCTGCAACAACTGTTCCAATGATGCTTGTAAGCATGATCGGGATGATGATGAGGTGATTGCCTGTCATTTCAAAAAGAAGGAAGATGGCGGTCAATGGTGCATGGGTGGTGGCAGCAAGGAAAGCGCCAAGCCCAACTGCTGCATAGGCGCCTGAAGAAGCTGTCGCCTCAGGGAACAGGTGATGCGCAATCGAGCCATACGCGCCGCCGATTACCGCTCCGATAAAGAGCGCCGGAGCAAAAACCCCGCCGGACCCCCCGGCTCCCAGGGTCACTGCCGTGGCAAATATTTTTAGAAATATAAGAAAAATCATCACCCATAATACCCCTTCGCCTGCCAGCACCTCCTTGATATAGTGGTAGCCGTCTCCCATGATCTGCGGGAAGAACATGGCTATGATGCCGATCACAAAAGCACCGATGATAGGCTTGAGGTGCTCATTAATTTTCAGGGCTACAAAACGGTCCCTGATCTCGTAAAAAACAGCGATATGCAAAACCGCAACAATACCCATCAGAAGCCCCAGTATCATGTATAAGGGAATCTCCGCCAGGGGATTTACCAGGTGAAATTCCGGAATGGGAAAGGCGGGATTCTCACCATAATAAGCCCGTGACAGGACAGTAGCCATTACTGAAGAAATCACCAGGACCGAGAATGATGCTATTTCATAGGTTCCCAGGAGGACAATTTCCGCTGCAAAGAAAACACCTGCAATGGGAGCGTTGAACATGGCAGCAACGCCACCGGCACAGCCTGCTGCTGTGTAAATTTTCATCCTATCGGCTGATATCCTGAAAATTCTGCCGACAAGTGATCCAAGGGCACCGCCGACCTGGGCAATGGGCCCTTCAACACCTGCGGAATTCCCTGTGCCGATTGTCAGGGAGCACGAGACTATCTTAAGAATGTTCTTTCTGAACTTCATGGAGCCGCCGCGAATATTGACCTTGCGTAGAAACTTGGTAAAGCCGTATCCGTAAATCTCCCCAGGAAACAGGAGCGCTAAAGGGATCAGGAGGATCATGCCAATCATCGGAATAAGGGGGAGCAGAAGGATGTACCAGCCCCCCTGGCTTGCTATGGCATAACCCGGGACAAAAACTGTATGGCGCACAAATTCCAAAACCGTCCGGAAACAGATATTGGCAAGCCCTGCCATTAATCCGATACAGGATGCGATGAACACCATGCGGGTATTCTCTCCTGGCAGGAAAAACCGTCTGACTCTCTTGGTGTTCATGTTTTCTTCGGTATGGAGCAGCCGTAAAAGGCTGCCTCCTTCAGGAAATAGTCATCCGTCATTCCTGCAATAAAGTCCCTGACCTTGACTGCAGCAGGCTGCGACTCAAGATAGTCGGGTGCCATGGTCTTCAGTTTTTCAAAAAATATTGCAGAATCCTTCTTTTGTTTTTGCACATGATCAATGTAGGTTTCAAAGAGCACTCGGTAGCAGTTCTGGATCTTGGGAAAATCCCTTTTTATGGCGGGATTCATGTATATGTGTTTGTAATTGAACTCTTTGAGCTCCCTCAGACTGTTGCTGACATCGGGACTGAAGCTGATGGCATCCTGCGCCAAATCTCCATCCTGGCTTGATGCCAGGCTGTTTGTGATCAGGTCTTCCACCAGGTGATAAACAATGGTGCCATTGGTATCTCCCAGGACTTTCCTGCAGTTGGCAGGTATTTCACCACGCCTGATCAGCTTTAATTCTATGGCATCTTCAATATCACGGCCTATATAGGCAATGGTGTCACTCATCCTGACGACGCATCCCTCAAGCGTCATGGGAGAGAGCTCGTTGTCGGGATCCCGGCTTTTTTCAACAAGCTCCTGGTCAAAAATAGTGAAATCCTTATTGCGGTCAGGCTGCAGAGAGAGGCTGTGTATCTCCCCATCGTGGCAGAGGATGCCGTCCAGGGTCTGCAATGTCAAGTTCCATCCCTGCCCCCTTCTTTCAAGGCGTTCAAGAAACTGAATACTTTGAACATTATGCTGGAATGGCGGCAATCCATGCTCACAGCACAGTTCTGCCAGCTCCTTTTCACCGTCATGACCAAATGGAGGATGACCTATATCATGCCCCAGGGCTATTGCTTCAATAAGGTCTTCATTCAAGCGCAGAAAGCGGCCTATTGTGCGGGCAATTTTGGAAACGAGCTGCACATGCAACACCCGGTGGGTGATATGGTCGTTGCTGACCATGTAGAACACCTGTGTCTTGTCAATATAGCGGGTATAGGCCTTTGAGTGCAGTATCCTGTCAGCATCCAGAGCAAAGGCCTGCCGGTGGCCTGTCTGGGTACCATGCTGGCGCCGGATCCCATTACGGCTCAAGGTTGCAAAGCGGCAGAGATGGTTCCTTTCCAGTCTGTCAATTCTTTCCTTTAAATCAAGCAGTTTTGACAGCTTGCTCTCTTCGATGTTCACGTTCCCGCCTGAAAATAAAAATTCTGACTCTTATACCCTTAATTCTCTGAGCTTTACTTCGGCTAAAACCAAACTGAAGGCAAACCATATATAGTTAGAAGACCTGCAGTGCAAATAAAAAATGACTATTGGTTGTGTAATAAGAAGTGAGAGGTGAAGGATTAATTTAAAATTTAAAACTATAAAAGTCTTTACTTATTCGTCTTGCGTCCTGAACCTTGATTCTCACTTAACAATCTCCAGCTTCGCGTAATCCAGGTGCAGCGTCTTTCTGCCGTGCCTGTCAAAAACCACTTCAACAGTGCGTTCCCCGGTTACCTTATCAATAGTGCCTCTTCCAAAAAAGGGATGCTGAACTGCCTGTCCCTTGCTGAGTATCGAAGCATTTCTTAAGAGTGCATTACTCTGGTTCAGGGAGGCTGCGCTCAAGCTCCTCCCTCCCCGCCTGGACGCGGAATATGAATAACCTGAACGACTTTCACCGAAGCTGCCCATCTGACCCAGTGCCCGTCCTGAGGAAACATAGAGACCAGGGGAAATCTCTGCCAGAAACGGCGAGAGGGGAGCTCTGGAGAACTGACGGTCGGCAGACATGACCTCACGGGGATATGTCATGTAAAGCCTTCGTTTTGCCCTGGTTGCTGCAACATAGAGCAGCCGTCGCTCCTCCTCCCACTGCTCACCCGGCAATGCCTGGGAAACAGGGAATTTTCCTTCCGCCAGGCTGATGATAAACACCGTGTCCCATTCCAGCCCCTTGGCCGAATGTACCGTGGATAGGATCAGCCTGTCCGCAGTATCCTCTATAACGGCTGCCTCGGGCGGCTCCAGGGCTGTATCATCAACAAAGGCGGCCAGGCTGTCATACTCTGCAATGATTGTTTTCAGCTGCTCGATATCCCGGCTTCTCTTTGGATAATCATCGTAATAGATCCTTTCAAAGATCGGCTGATAATAATCAATGAGTATCTCAAACTGATCAACAGGTGCCAGAGCCGGGTCCTTGATTAACTGCAGGACTGCACCAAGTTCCATCAGCCCTTTGCGCCAGCCCGGCGCAGCAGGATATGCAACCAGGGCTCCAAGCGGGTTATCTGCTGATTTGAGAACCACGAGGATCTTATCAGCCGTTTTGGGTCCGACCTTATCAAGCAGCAGCAGAATTCTGTTCCATGAGAGATGGTCCTGCTCATTTACCAGTATCCTGAAATAGGAGATAATATCCTTTATATGAGCTGATTCGGTGAGCTTCAACCCACCCCTTTTTTCAAAAGGAATACCCCGGCTGGCCAGCTCGATCTCAAGCTTGTAGGAATGAAAACCGGAGCGGAAAAGTACTGCCATCTCTTTTAACGGCAGTCCATCCTTCCGCAGTTCCTCAATTCTCTCCGCGATATAGACTGCTTCCTCCCCGGCATCAGCTGCACTGTATAGTTCCGGCCTGCTGCCTCCTTCCACATTGGTAAAGAGCGTCTTTGTATATTTTTCATCCGCCCCCTCAATAATTGCATTTGTCATTGACAAAATGGGCTGGGTTGACCGGTAATTCTCCTCCAACTTGATTATCCTGGTGTTGGGATAGATCCGGGGAAAATCCATGATGTTGCGAAAATCAGCTCCTCTGAAACTGTAGATCGACTGAGAATCATCCCCGACTGCCATGACATTGTTATGTGTTGCAGCCATCAAGCGTACAATCTCGGCCTGGATTGCATTGGTGTCCTGGTACTCATCCACCATTATATACTGAAAACGCTGGGAAACCTCCTGACGCACCTGGATATTTTCCTTCAAGACCCGCTTAAAGTTGACCAAGAGATCATCATAATCCATCAATCCGTGCTCAAATTTGAACTTTTCATAATGGTCCCGCAGCAGAATGATATCGTCTAAAAACTCTTCCAGGTGCCCGTATTCATCATACAGCAGGCTTTCCAGATCAAGAGACCTGTTTACCGCCTTGCTGATCATATTGATGATAATCCGCTTGGTGGGAAACCGTTTGCCTGCTCCGGCAAGGGATAGTGATGACTTGAGGATGTTGATGATGCCCTCGGCATCGGAACGGTCGAGAATGGTGAAATTGGGTGTATAGCCGATGTGGTAACCATAACGGCGCAGCAGCATATTGGCCATGGCATGGAAAGTGCCGCCGGCCACATCCTGACAGGATTCATCGAGCAGAATACTGGCGCGCCACAGCATCTCCTGGGCCGCCCTGCGAGTGAAGGTCAGAAGAAGAATATTCTCCGGCAAAATTCCCTGTTCAAGAAGATAGGCAACCCGGTAGACCAGGGTGCGTGTTTTACCGCTGCCGGCCCCGGCAACAACAAGCATTGGTCCGTCCAGGTGCGTAACAGCCTCAGACTGTGGCCTGTTAAGATCCTGCCTGTTGAATGACCTTTTGTTTTCTGTGTCCCGGTGATCCTGCACTGGAAAAGGTTTTCCTGAAAAGAGGGATTCTTGCATGGCGGCTACTGTAACACAGACGTAAATCCCGGTCCATTTTTTTCAAGAATTAGCTGATGCCATTTTTCCTGCCCTCCGCGATTGCATCGGCTGGAAAGAGCGTGTATAATTTTTCACCCCAAAAAAGAAATGCTCTTATAACTAAGGAACAGATTTAGTACTCTCATTATAATTGGTATCCCCGATGACTGAAAATATCGCCAGTATTTTTACTCAGGAGGTGCTGGAAGACCTGCTCCCTCTCCATCGATCTGATGAGTTCTTTGAGGCCCTGTACGGCAATGCCGATGAAGGTGCTTACGATATAAGACTTGCATTTATAAAGTATGATGGAGGCAGAAAGTGTCTCTCTTTTGAACTGCAGCTCCTCGAGAAACCTGAGAAATGCCTGGCATGTAATCTTACCTATGGTTTACCGGAGGTGTTTTCCCGACATCCTCTCATCAATATAAAAGGAATGGTTGAAAAAATTGAAAACCTGCTAGGTGGTGTAACAAAATGCACCGGCTGGGAACTTGGGCACACCCAGACACCGACAGCCAACATGCACTCAATCCCCCTGAAAATCTGGCTGGATTGAAAAGACTCGGTGCCCGGTAATTGTTCCCCGTTCCCGGGCTAAAGTTTTATTTTAAACAATTCTTCATTCTTCACTCTAGTCTGACCCTCAACAGCCCCCTCACCGAATTACCGACATACACTTCATCTGCTTGCTCAAGCTCTTTTCTGGAAAACACTTTCTCGACAATAAGTTCTGGAAACTGCTGCAACAGGTGGTTTCTGAGAACGCCCGGCAGCAAGCCGCAGGAAACAGGCGGTGTGATGAACTTGCCGTTTTTCAGCATGAAGATATTTGTATAACTGCCCTCGGTGACCTCACCTTTCTCGTTTACAAAAAGTACCTCGAAACATCCCCTGGCACCTACTTTAGCTCGTTCGTCATCATAGAGTTTGCGCAAGGTAGTTTTGTGAAAAAGATACGGCGACTGCGAATCAGTGTTCTGGCAGGAAAAGACCACCCTGGGTAAATCCCAGCTTTCATTTTTCTGCAAAAGTGCTGCCGGGTTAATTTCTGGAAGGGGGCCTTTCGCGAGCTTGGAGTGAGTCAGCTCAATCTCGCCCTGTCTTGACAATAAAAGCCTGACCTTCTGGCTTTTTGCTGGCGAGCTGCGGAACTCCGCTTCTAGTTTCTGCAGCGCTGTTCCGATTTCTGCAAGATCAACACGGAAGAAAAAATAACCTGCCGATTCTGCCAGTCTCTGAAAATGCTGGTCCAGCAGCCAGTATCCGGACCCAGGTTGCCAGAGTATTGTCTCTATCAGCTTGAATTCCGGAGACGGTGTGGTAAGAAATCTGCCTTTTAGTTTACATTCCTCCCACTCGGCAACAGGGTCAGAATCCCAGACAATGCCGGATCCGATCCCCATCTCGCCTTTACTGCTCTGGAGCACTACTGTGCGGATCGGCACATTGAAAACAGCATCACCTGCCGGAGAAAGGTAGCCGATGGCGCCTGTATAAACACCACGGTCTTCAATTTCCAGCTCCCGAATAATTTCCATTGTCCTTATCTTCGGGGCACCTGTTACCGAACCGCAGGGAAACAGCGCCTTAAACATTTCCACCAGCGATGTGGAATGATCCAATGTTCCCTTGATGCTCGATGTCATCTGGTGCAGTGTCTCATAGGTTTCCACGTCAAAGAGCGACTGCACATGCACTCCTCCCATGCGGCTGAGACGCCCCAAGTCATTGCGCAGGAGGTCCACGATCATGACATTTTCGCTGCGGTTCTTGATATCCTGGTGCAGCGCAATGGCAAACCGGCTGTCTTCAGCAACAGTCCTGCCACGCTGCATTGTACCTTTCATGGGTCTGACAGTTATGGTATTTTCCTGCTTTCTGAAAAATAACTCAGGGGAAAAGCTCAGGATGACAGTATCGTTGTTTTGAATGAGGCCTCCATAGGATACACTCTGGTTGCGCCGCAGGCTGCAGTAAAAATCAAGGATCGAGCCTGAAAAATCAAAGAGAAGTTTTAAAGTATAATTTACCTGGTAGGTATCTCCGGCAGCAATGTATGCTTTTACTCTACTGATCGCCTCAAGGTACTCTTCCCTTTCCAGGTTTAACCTCAGGTTGCTGACCGTAAATCCTGTTCCAGGCTCTTTACCGGTTGCAGACGGCCTACCCCCCTCAGCGGAAAGAGATGCGGTCAAGTGGTCATAGACAAGAGGTTTCTGAAAAACGCCCATGTCTGCCAGGGGCAATATGGGTGTGGATCTGCCTGATAGCCTTGCCCTGAATGACTCAGCCAGTTTTGGCTCAAGCAGGTAACCAAGCTCATACCCCAGGTATCCAGCGAGATAAAAACCCGCCTCCAGACACTTTTGCGCCTTGCTGAAAAATAGAACGGGATCATCTCCTGCCATGCAGACAAGCCTGTCCAGGGGGTCACGAAAGAGAAATGATTGATGATTCTCAGGACTGATACGCTTGGATTCCAGAAACACGTATGGTTCTTTTCCGGAAAGTCCGGCAAGCACTGACTGCAGAGCTTTGTCTGAAAAGGATTTTGGGGGGAGCATAAGTAATTCAATCAACGCTTGGTGTCTTTCCGACAAAAAAACCTTGGGTTGCGGCTTTGAGATGCTACCCAGTAACCGCTTAAAATTCAACAGCTAAAACCGACTGCTTTCTTTTATGCAGATTCATTATCCCAGAGCAAATTATCACAGCAAGCGATATAGGGATGAAGGCCCAAGACCGGATCATAAGCCTAACATATTTCTCATCAGTATTTTTCCATTTATGGTATTGCACTCTTCCTGTGAATATTTTATAAAATCACACAAATTTACTGGCATTTCATATTCTTTTCGGTTTATATTTTTTGTTTACTCTTTTCAGGAAAGCATTTTCCCGACAATGGAGCACTCGAGAACTGCCCAATATAAATGAAAATAATAAGCAGAAAATTTTATCACACAATTAAAACAAGGAGTATCACATGTCTCGAAAAATGGTAACCATTGACGGCAATCAGGCCTGTACACATGTCGCCTATGCCACCAGCGAAATCATCACAATCTATCCTATTACCCCTTCTACCCCAATGGCCGCTGAAGCGGATGCCAAAGCAACAGCAGGCCAGAAAAACATCTGGGGCTCTGTTCCTGCAGTCACCCAGATGCAGTCAGAGGGCGGTGTTGCAGGGTCTCTGCACGGGTCCCTGACAACAGGCGCCCTGTGCACCACCTTTACAGCCTCCCAGGGCTTATTCCTGATGATGCCAAACATGTATAAACTTGCAGGTGAGTTAACCCCGACTGTATTTCATATCACGGCTCGCTCCATCGCCTGCCAGGGACTTTCCATCTTCGGAGACCACGGTGATGTTATGGCTGTGCGCCAGACCGGATGGGGCATGCTATGCTCTCAGAACGTGCAGGAATGCCAGGATATGGCGTTGATCACTACCCAGGCCTCACTAAAATCCAGAATTCCTTTCATGCACTTCTTCGATGGATTCCGCACATCCCACGAGATCCAGAAAGTTGAGCAGTTGACCTATGAGGACATGCAGGAAATAATCGATGAGGATCTTGTTATTGCCCACCGCCAGCGCGGTCTATCTCCAGATCGTCCGATGATGCGCGGTACGGCCCAGAATCCAGATGTTTACTTTACCGGCCGTGAAACAGTTAATAAATACTACACTGCAATTCCAGGGATTATCCAGGAAACCATGGATAAGTTTGCTGCCCTGACCGGCCGCCAGTACCACCTTTTTGATTACTACGGCGATCCGGAAGCAGAGGATATTATCGTCATGATGGGTTCCGGTGCTGAAACCGTTGCTGCAACGGCCGAGCACCTCATCGCCCAGGGCAGGCGAGTCGGCCTGGTAGTTGTCCGCCTTTTCCGTCCTTTCGATCTGAAAGCCATGGTCAATGCCATGCCGGCCACGGTACAGCGCATCACCGTGCTTGACCGCACCAAGGAGCCAGGTTCTGCAGGCGAACCGCTTTACCTCGATGTGAGGGCCGCTGTAGGCGAAGCTGTTGAATCCTCGATCGTCAACATGCAGCCCATGATCCTTTCCGGCCGCTACGGTCTCGGTTCCGCCGAGTTCACCCCAGCCATGGTAAAAGCCGTATATGATAACATGGCATCCTGGGCTCCGAAAAATCACTTCTGTGTCGGACCTGATGATGATGTTACCTTCACAAGTCTTCATTATGACAAGTCGTTCAATATTGAGGGTGAAGATGTATACCGTGCAATGTTCTTCGGCCTGGGCGCCGACGGTACGGTGGGTGCCAACAAGAACACCATCAAAATCATCGGTACCGAAACAGACAACAGCGCCCAGGGCTACTTTGTCTATGACTCCAAGAAGTCCGGCTCCATCACCACCAGCCATCTGCGTTTCGGCAAAAACCAGGTTGTGGCACCCTACCTCATCAACAAGGCAAACTTCGTTGCCTGCCATAATTTCACCTTCCTAGACAAGTATGACATGCTGTCAAACCTTGAGGAAGGCGGCACCTTCCTGCTGACCACCACGTTCAAGAAAAACCAGGTATGGAAGGAACTGCCGGCCGAGGTGCAGAAACAGCTTATCGCCAAAAAAGCTAAATTCTACATCATTGATGCGATCAAACTTGCCGAGGCCATCGGACTCGGGGCCCGCATCAACATGATCATGCAGACAGCCTTCTTCCTTATCTCCGGCATCCTCACCCAGAAAGAAGCCATCAAGGCAATTAAGGATGCAATTAAGAAAACTTACGGCAAGAAAGGAGACAAGGTCGTCAATATGAACTACGCCGCAGTTGACATTGCGGTAAAAAATATTGTCGAGGTCAAGATCCCCAAAACTGTCAGCGGTCATGAAAAACCAGCCACCGTCCCGGTAGATGCCCCCGACTTTGTCAAGAACGTTACTGCCAAGATGATCCAGGGTAAGGGTGATGAGATCAAGGTTTCCCAGATGCCTGCTGACGGCACCTGGCCCACCGGCACCACACAGTATGAGAAACGTAACATCGCAGTACATGTGCCTGTTTGGAAGCCTGAAAACTGCATCCAGTGCGGACGCTGCTCTCTGGTCTGTCCCCATGCAGCAATCCGCATGAAAATAGTCAAGGCTGCAGACATGAAGAAGGCTCCCAAGAGCCTGAAAACAGCCGATGCGGTCGGCAAGCAGTTCAAAGGACGCAAGGCTATTGTCCAGGTGTTCACAGAAGACTGCTGCGGTTGCACGCTCTGCGTCTATGAATGCCCTGCCAAAGTGAAGGCCCTTGAGATGATTGATAATATCGAGAAGGTCCGCACCCAGGAAGCTGCCAATGTCAAGTTTTTCCTGGAGCTTCCTGAAGTTCCAAACAGCGATATTGATCCTTCAACCATCAAGGGTAGCCAGCTCATGAAGCCGCTGTTCGAGTTCTCCGGCGCCTGTGCGGGTTGCGGCGAAACCCCGTACATAAAGCTTGCAACCCAGATGTTCGGCGACAGGATGATGATAGCCAATGCCACCGGATGTTCATCCATTTATGGCGGCAACCTGCCCACCACGCCTTACGCTAAAAGAGCAGATGGCCGTGGTCCCGTATGGTCGAACTCACTGTTCGAGGACAATGCTGAGTTCGGCCTTGGCATGCGCAACACTGTCACCAAGCTGGGCTCGCAGGCTGCCGAGCTTCTAGAAGCTGCAGTTGCAGATAAGATCATCACCAAAAAGATGTCAACCGAGCTCATCAATGCCTCCCAGAAAACCCAGGATGAGATAGAAGCTCAGCGGGAAAGGGTTGCAGCTCTTAAAGAAGCCCTTGCAGGTAAGGATTTCTTAGTTGCCAAACGTCTGGCACATGTTGCTGATTACCTGGTAAAAAAATCTGTATGGATCATTGGTGGTGACGGATGGGCCTATGACATCGGCTACGGTGGTCTGGACCACGTACTTGCTTCCGGCGAAAACGTTAATGTCCTGATCCTCGACACCGAGGTTTATTCAAACACCGGCGGCCAGATGTCAAAATCCACACCGCGGAGCGCAACAGCACAGTTTGCAGCGGGTGGCAAAAAGATGCCCAAGAAGGACATCGGTATGATCTTCTCCACATACGGCAATGTTTATGTTGCCAAGGTGGCTATAGGCGCCAACCCGACCCAGGCGGTCAAGGCATTTGCCGAGGCTGAGGCATATGACGGGCCTTCGCTGATCATTGCCTATGCCCACTGCATCAACCATGGTCTGAACCTTGCCAAGGGTCTCGATCAGCAGAAAAAGGCAGTTGCCTGCGGACATTGGCCGCTGTATCGCTATAACCCAGACCTTGAGGCGCAAGGTAAGAACCCACTGCACATTGACTCCAAGGCACCCTCCATGCCTTTCGCTGATTACGCTCTGAATGAAAACCGCTACCGTATGCTGAAAATGATGAATCCGACCCATGCGGACGAACTCATGGCAATGGTGCAGAAGGATGTGGAAAAGGCCTGGAGGTTCCTTGAAGGCCGTTTCAAGGCCCTGGAACCAGGGAAATAACCCGTACAGACATGTTGGTAAACAAAAGGGCGGCAGGAAAACCTGCCGCCCTTTTGTATTTGTCTATACTATTTTACAAATATCAGTTCGACTGGAAAACCTTTGTCTTTTTCCATTCTTCCTTAATTTTCTTGTAGTCTTCCTCGGCACGCTCCTCCATGGTTTTGCCCTTCTGTTCCTGGTCCTTTTTGATGGCATCAACCTTTGCCTTTAATACTTCCGGCTTGACCTTGACATCATTGGTGCCAAAAAGCATGGAAGCAAGCAAACTGTATGAAAACATGAGGAGCTCGACATCATCCTCTCTTATTTTGTCAAGCGTTTCCTGGTCAACTTCATAGGTTTTCAGGAATGAACTGTCAAAAACAAATGAGCGGAACTGGTCGAGATCAGTAGAAGCCATGAAAAACATCCTCTTGGCCTGTTCGCTTAAGGTCGCCTGGTACCCGAAAGACTTTCTTCGCATAACAAGCTCCATCCAGCCCTTATTCATCTCATCACGTTTGTCCACACCCTGGTCTTGGCGCCACTCCCTGATTGTCCAGACCTTATCCTCTTCAAACCCTTTACAATGCGGCTCTTTGACCACAAAATAAAATTGTTCAGAACTCTGCTCCTCCTGGGCCCCTTCGTGGAAATTAGCCATGCCGACCGGATAGTAGCGGCAGGCAGTGGGACGGTCAGAATATATCATGCACCCCTCAGTCTTGGATTTGATAAAGGGACACAGCCCCTCTTCGGTTAGCTTGATCATGACACCGGGAAAGTCGGTCTTTTCCAGGTATGTGGGTTCCGTGTAGGCATGCAGAAATTCTGCTGCATCCATGTTCAAGCGTTTGCGGATCTGCAGGATATCATAGGGAGTCAGCATTATCTTTATATTGCCGCAGCATTCGGTAAAACAGGACACGCCCGGATGACAGCGAAACTGGATCCTGCTGTCCAGGGTATATTTTGCAGGGAGTATATTGCTGGGATTTTTTTCCTTCCCGAATATGCTTTTTTCTTTATGAAATAATGTTTTCTCTTTACCGAATAAGACCTTTTCCTTCATCGTGCTTTCCTTGCCTGTCATATAATGTTCGCGTTGCTCATCAAACTTTAACCGCACTTTTTCGCTCTGTGAGTCTGCTTCCCTCAGGGTTTACATGGGAAACTATTGAATACATCTTCAGCTCAACATTTCACACTAATCATCAACTACCATACTTGTCAAATTCAATATCCCGATTCCCTGCAATTAAAATTGGGAAAAATTTTCTAGGCCTTGTCTTGCCATATCACAATTTACTACTTACTCTTATTTAAGAATGAGTCCCAACTGGCATTTTCATATACGAGATAAAGTTGGACTCTCAGGTTCAATACAAGGAGGAAACCGCATTGAACTTTCTGCCAGACACAATAGACCTTTCAAAGGTAGAGACCCTGCTCTATCATTTTCCTGACGGCAAGGTTCTTCAACTTGAAATAAAAGATATTGAACAGCTTACCGCCCTGGAGCATGAAGAAGGAAGATTTTGCGACACAACGGAAGTAAACGGCATTTTGCATTTCTATCCCCGCGGCAATGCCTGATTTTTTAAATTTATTATAAATTCTTCTCATCCCGGCTTACTCAATCTTGACTAAAAATTGACAATTTTTATTTACTCTGTTCATTTTAGGGCAAGCTGGCTGTCAATCGTCGTTCGTTTTGTAGAACGACACCTGTCGGAAGGTTCATATGCCGACAAAAATGAACATAATAAATATGAAAACCGCCTGCTTTAAACTTCCCGCAAAATCTTATACGTTTAATGCACTTTTTGAAAAACCTTATTATTGACACTAGTGTTGACGGCCATGTCCACACCAATCTCTGCCACCATGCCCGGGGGGAAATGGAAGAGTATGTCCTGTCCGCCATAGACAAGGGTTTAAATAAAATCATTTTTCTTGAACATCTTGAGGTTGGCATTAACTACTTTGAATCGACCTGGCTCACTGAGGCTGATTTTGATTATTATCATGCGGAAGGAAAGAGGCTGCAGGATAAGTACAAGGGCACTATTGCAATAGGCCTGGGCGTGGAAGTTGGGTACAACCCTCGTTATCTGGAAGAAATCCGCCAAAAGATTGCCTGGCATGCCTGGGACCGCATCGGCATTTCCTACCATTTTCTTGAGACCGATTCCGGACACTATAATATGGTCAGCAGCAAACAGGTCAACATTGACGCCCTGGACCAATTCGGTGTGGACAAAGTGGTTAATCGCTATTATCAGAGCCTGCTCGAAGCCGTAGATAAGTTGCCGGGCCAAGTGCTTTGTCACATCGACGCCGTGCTGCGCCACCATCCAAGAGTCATATTCACTCCCGAACATTATGATCGTATTGATGAGCTTCTCGAGGCTGTTGCGCGGAAGAACATGGCCATCGAAGTAAATACTTCAGGTTACAAAACAAAGGATGAGCCTTACCCTTCCCTGCCAATCCTCAAGAAAGCCGTTAATCGGGGAATTCCCCTGGTAGCGGGATCGGATGCCCATCGTCCCGAAGATGTTGGGAGATATTTCGACAGGCTTCCGGAATTGATGAGACAATTAGGTTAAAGGTAAATAAAAGTTTTCAAGTGGACAAGGGGCAAGCCTTCCATAATTCTGAACTTTGAATTCGAAATTATTTACTTCTTAATCTTTACCCCTTACGTCTTACTTAGTAAGAATTCCCCAGCATAGCTTCTTTCAGGTTGGAATCTGGCGGATTTGGTCCCAGCCAGATTTTCAGAAGCGCCCGGGAAAAATCCTCGCCAGGTACGGAGCCCCTCAGGGTATCATTGATCCATACCTGGGTGCCCTCTCCGGGTAAGTAGTCAAGGCGAATCTCGTCCCCTTTACGTACCGTGACGAAAAAGCTGTTGAATTGCCTGATGCGATCCTTTAGCGGCAGCAACTCCTGACTTGAATTGTTTTCGGCAAACCCTTCATTCCAGCCCTTGACGAGTGTATCAGCGCTGACCTCTTTATACAGAAAATTCATGACAATACGCTTGGCACCGGGGTCATCCAGTATTTCCATGACAGACGAACGTTTGACCGTGAGATACAGCGAGCCCACATAAACCTTGATAATAAACTTCTTGCGGATTCCAGCACCGTTTAACACCAGCACCTTGTTATTTATGGTTAGGGATTCCGGGACAGTAACTCCGGCTATCTCCCGCCCGGAGGCCGACTGGACGGAGACCAGCAGAAAAAGGGTCAGGCAGATGGAAAAAACAAGACTTGCTGCCCGCATATCAGATCTTCTTTTCATACCTAACTCCCAACCTTTCAGCTGTAACCATTTCATAAAAATCATTCCCCTCCAGGTCATTGATAACAACTGCCGGGAAATTCTCCACCTCAAATTTGAATAACGCCTCCGGGCCTGCATCCTCAAAGGCAACCAGCTCACTTTTAGTGATCGATTTTGAAAGAAGGGCTCCTGCCCCCCCGACTGTTGCAAGATAGACGGCCCCATATTTTTTCATGGCCTGTCGCACCGGCATGGAACGGGACCCCTTCCCCAGGGTGCCTTTCAAACCCAATTCCAGAAGCCTGGGAGTATAGGAATCCATTCTGTAACTGGTCGTGGGCCCGGCGGCACCAATAACCTGGCCCTCTTTGGCAGGACTGGGGCCAACATAGTATAGGAGCTGACCTTTCAGGTCCACCGGCAATTCCCTGCCTTCGTCCAGCAGGGCAACCAGCCTTCTGTGGGTCTGGTCCCTTCCTGTATAAAGACTTCCGTTTAAGCTGAGCAGTTCCCCGGCCTTCAGGGTCAGGAGAATCCCTTTTTCAAAGGGAATGGAAACAGGCCTTAAATTCTCAAAAAATCCCCTGTCATTTTTGGGTTTATGCATCTCTATATCCATGATCAATTACCAGTTCTCTTAATGGCTATAAACATATGGACAGGAAAGTTTTCGCAAACTCTATACATGAATTCACAAGTGATGAAAATCAAGAAATACTCCAAATAAATCATCTGCTGAATTTAAAACATAGATTATAAGTTTCGTTCACGAATAATTACAATTCGATTTCTTTATGCCTATGAGCATGGCATTGGATGTTGACTGCCACCGGAAGGCTTGCAATATGAGTAGGATACGTTTCCATATGCACAGCAAGCGCAGTATTCACTCCACCCCAGCCCATGACTCCCTGCCCTTCCTGGTTTATTCTTTGCAGAATTCGCTGCTCTATCTCGGCAACCCTTTCATCAGGGTTGGGATTGCCCAATGGACGTATAAGAGATTTCTTGGCGAGCAGGGCAGCCTTTTCAAAAGTGCCACCCAAACCGACACCGACCACCAGAGGCGGACAGGGATTCGAGCCCGCATCTTTTACTTTCTGCACAACATAATCTTCGACACCTGCCATACCAGCAGAAGGAGGCAGCATAACCAGGCCACTCATATTCTCGCTGCCGCAGCCCTTCGGCAGAAATCCAATCCACAGTCTGTCTCCGGGAACCACATCAAAATGCACCACTGCAGGAACATTGGTGCCGGTATTCTTTCTGGTCACCGGATCACATACGGATTTTCTCAGGTATCCATCCGCATAGCCCGCCCGGATACCATCCTGGATAGCCTGTTCCAGATCGCCTTCCACCCTGACCCCTTGGCCAATGCGTACAAAAACCACGCCTATCCCGGTATCCTGGCACACTGGTATCTGTTCGCGGCTGGCGATATTGGCATTTGTCACCAATATTTCCAGGGCATTTTTTGCCAGGGTTGATTCTTCACGATCCCTGGCCGCCAGCAGGCTGTCCAGAATATCGGGTTCGAGGTCACAGGAGGCACTCATTGCCAGTTTACGGACCGCCGCTGTAATTTCTGAAGACTGTATTGTTCTCATAAGCAGGTTCTGGTTCTTTTACTCAATGCAGCCGTTTCTGCTGCTTCATTTAGGGAGCAGAGTGCTGACATCAAGCTGTATATTGAAACTGTGTTCCTCGGCAGGGAATGTGCCGTTTTTAACCTCATCATGGTAGGCAGCAACCGCCTCTTTGATCTGTGGTGACAGGTTTACATACTGCTTGACAAAGGAGGGTATGAACTTTTCAAACATGCCGACCATGTCATGGGTTACCAGAACCTGGCCGTCACAATACCTGCCGGCACCTATGCCGATGGTCGGTATGGAAACCCCCGTGGTGATCGTTTCGGAGAGTTGGGCTGGTATGCATTCCAGGACTATGGAAAACGCCCCGGCAGCTTCCAAGTCCCCGGCCGACTGCAGTAGCCTGCGGGCTGACTCCGCATCCTTGCCCTGGACTTTGTATCCTCCCAGCTGGGATGCGGTCTGCGGTGTCAGGCCGATATGACCCATAACTGGAATCCCTGCCCGGACTATTGCTTTTACCTTGTCGCACATCTCGGTGCCGCCTTCAAGCTTGACAGCATCGCATCCGGCCTCTTTCAGAAAACGGCCAGCATGGGTGATGGCATCGCTTTCTGAGACCTGGTAGGACATAAACGGCATATCTCCCACCAGAACAGCTCTTTTCACACCCCTGCTGACAGCACGGCAATGGTGAAGCATCTCTTCCATTGTAACGGGTATGGTTGAGTTATATCCCAGAAGAACCATGCCCAGAGAGTCTCCGACAAGTATCATGTCAATGCCCGCCTCATCTATCAGGCCGGCAAAACCTGCATCGTAAGCCGTGAGCATGGATATCCTGTCACTGTTTTTTTTCATCATGACGATATCCTGAATTGTCAACTTTTTGATCATAGCGACACCAAATTATTAAAAATTTTAGAAATTGAAGATTGAAGATTTTTGATACCCATTCTCTTCACTCATATTTACAATTTGAATCATTGAATTAACTGGATGCATGGATTTGCTTTCGTTTGACAATCTTCTACTGGGCAATCAATTCCCCTTTAACCATCGGTAGTTTCATATGCCGCTAATTTCCCATTCTCAATCTGCAATTTTCAATTTTTAAATCTTCCATCAAAAAAGTGTCGGCGGTTCTTCCTTCTTGTTAAAGGGCCTGCCGAAATGTTCATACGTCAAGGCAGTTGCCATTCGTCCCCTGGGGGTCCTGACGAGGAAGCCGGACTGGATCAAAAATGGTTCGTAAACATCTTCCAGGGTACTTTTTTCTTCACTGACTGCCGTAGCAAGGGTTTCAATACCAATCGGGCCACCGTCAAACTTGTCAATTATAGTAAGGAGAATTCGGCGGTCCATCTCGTCAAGGCCCTTCCGGTCAACGGCAAGCATCTCCAGGGCCCTGTCAGCGACTGCTGCAGTAATCACCGGGTCTCCTCCCACCTCTGCAAAATCACGAACCCTGCGCAGCAGCCGGTTGGCAATGCGAGGCGTTCCGCGCGATCGTCGACCCAGTTCCCTTGCACCCCCGTTATCAACGTTAAGGCCCAGAATTTTTGCAGACCGCTTAACAATCTGCACCAGTTCATCCGTATTATAGAAATCAAGCCGCAGCATTACACCGAATCTGTCCCGCAGTGGCGGAGTCAGCAAACCTGTACGAGTGGTGGCTCCTACTAGGGTGAACCTGGGCAGATCCATCTTTACAGAGCGTGCCCCCGGCCCCTGTCCAATCACCAGGTCAAGCTGAAAATCTTCCATTGCAGGGTAGAGTATTTCCTCAACCACATGGTTCAGTCGATGTATCTCGTCAATGAACAGCACATCTCCCGGCTCCAGGCTTGTCAATATGGCTGCAAGATCCCCCTGCCGTTCAATGACAGGGCCGGAGGTCACCTTGATATTGGACTCCATCTCATGGGCAATAATGTAGGCAAGGGTCGTCTTTCCCAAGCCGGGGAGCCCATGGAAAAGGACATGATCAAGCGCTTCTTTCCGTGCCCTGGCAGCCTGGATGAATACCTCAAGGTTTTTTTTGACAAGTTCCTGACCAATGTACTGAGCAAGTCTCCTGGGCCGCAGATTCTGGTCAACCATCAGGTCTTCCGATTCGGCCTGGCCGCTGACAATTCTTTCTTCATGGATCATGCCAGTGACCTCAATGTTTCCCGAATTAACTCTTCAAGACGCATTTCCGCTAGAGTTTCAGGTGACAGCCTTCTTTTCACGGCAGCCAGGGCAATATGTGCCCTGCTTTGAGGATAACCAAGATTGACAAGGGCGGAGACAACATCTTTTTCCTTGCCTCCCTCTACCTGCGCACCTATTGCGAAATCCGGGAACTCTTGATCCCCGCCCGCAATAAATCCTACTTTGTCCTTGAGGTCAAGGCAGAGCCTTTCAGCGGTTTTCTTGCCAACACCGGACAGTCCGGTCAACCTCGTGATATCCTTTGTAGCTATGGCGCGGGCCAGCTCCGCCGGCCCGATACCTGACAGGATGGCTAATGCCAGCTTGGGGCCGACCCCTGAAACGTTAATGAGCAGAAGAAACATTTTCTTTTCATCCGTATCAGCAAAACCAAAGAGAGCCAAGGCCTCTTCCCGAACATAGGTATAGGTATACAGGAAGACCTCTTCCCCGAGGTGCGGCATTTTTTCAAGACTTGCACCTGACAGGAAAACCTCGTAACCCACTCCGCCAATGAGGATTGTCACCTTTTCCGGTGATTTATGAAAGAGTTCCCCTTTCAGACAGGAAATCATGTTTTTCTAAGCTCAAGGCAAAAGGTTATTATGCAAATCCTTCTGTTTTCATACTGGTTGAAAATCGAAAGGGGGGCAAAGGAATATATGTAAAAAATTATGCTTTGATGTTTTTCCATTACCGTGCACCCAACTTCTGTCTCACTACACAACTTCTCCTTCAATTATCGTCTGGTTGGCATGGCACAAGGCCACTGCCAGGGCATCAGCCGCATCTGCACTTGGTGACGCCGACAACTGTAAAAGCACCCGCACCATCTGCTGCACCTGATGCTTGTCAGCATTACCATACCCTACTACAGCCTGTTTGACCAACCTTGGCGTATAGTCATAAACCTTGAGGCCGTTATGCAGTGCTGCCATAACAGCCACACCCCTTGCATGGCCAAGCTTCAGAGCTGTGCGTGGATTTGCAGCAACAAAAACATCCTCAACAGCAGCGACTGTCGGTTTATGAGTTTCAATAACCTCACACAAACCATCAAATATTATCTTAAGCCTTTCAGAAAAGGCAAATTTATCCCCAAGCCTGATAACACCGCAGGTCACATAGTAGAGGCGATTCCCTTTTTTTGCTATCACCCCGTAGCCTGTGGCGCGGGAACCAGGATCAATCCCGAGAATGCGCTGGTTTTCAGCTTTTGCCATGTAATAGTTACTTTACAACTGATTTATAATAAATTTCCAGGTTCAGGATATTGAATCCATGATTTCATCGGGAATGTCAAAATTGGCGTAGACATTCTGGACATCGTCGTGATCTTCAAGATTTTCCAGGAGCTTCAAGATCTGTTTGGCGGTTTTTTCCTCCGTAATTTCAACGGTGTTTTTCGGCACCATTGATACCGATGCTTCAATAAATTGAACTTCATCAGCCTCCAGGGCTTCACGAACTGCTGCAAAATCATCCGGTGCTGTTACAACCTGGTAGACATTATCCTCTTCAACGACATCTTCGGCTCCGGCTTCCAGGGCTTTATCCATAAGTGTTTCCTCGTCAATAGTCTCCTTATCAACCAATATGGTCCCTTTTTTGTCAAACATCCAGGAAACGCAGTTGGATTCACCAAGATTGCCACCGCTCTTGCTGAAATAATGCCGGATGTCAGCCACTGTCCGGTTCTTGTTATCAGTCATACAGTCAACCAGGACAGCTACCCCGCCAGGGCCGTACCCTTCGTAGGTGATCTCTTCATATACCGCCCCCTCGAGTTCACCTGTTCCCTTCTTGATTGCCCGTTCTATGTTATCCTTGGGCATATTTTCTGCCTTGGCTGAAGCTATGGCAGAACGCAGCCTTGGATTGGCATCAGCATCACCCCCGCCCATCCGGGCTGCAACAGTAATTTCCTTGATAAGTCTGGTAAAAATCTTGCCTCGTTTAGCATCGATTGCACCTTTCTTTCTCTTAATTGTGCTCCATTTAGAATGTCCCGACACTTCCTTCTCCTCCGGTTTCCATGAATTAGGGTTGTGCCCTTTGAATTTTATTCATTGATGTTGTTAGCTTGAACCTTTGCGTCTGTCTGTCAGTCAATCATCGGGTGTTAGTCGATTAACGAATCGAATCAGCGATTGACACGTTACCCGATAATCGTCGTCTCGTATCTTGTGCTGGCACTTCTTGAATCCTATTTTTTTATAAAGCCCATTCCCAGCACAAAAACCTCTCGGCTTTCTCTTCTGGAACTTTTGGGTTTAACAATTTTAACTGTTTTAAAACTCTTTCGCACTGAATCTACAAACGGTTTAAAATCTTCGCCTTCAAAAACTTTGACATAAAGGTTCCCATCTTTTTCAAGCAACTCTGCAGCCAGTTCGACAACCCGCCGCGCCAGGTTAAGGGAGTGCTGCTGGTCCACCCACTTGTTTCCTGTTGTACGGGGTGCTATGTCACTGAGAAGGACCCGAAAACTCTTCCTGATTTCCTGTAATTTTCCAATAATACCATGTGACATGATATCATCGCATAACCATATAACCTCAGCCGCCTTGGCAATACTTACCCTCTTGCCCTCCTGCAGATCAACTCCGACAACAAGCCCTTTTGGACCTGCTATCCTGGAGGCATAAATAGACCAGCTGCCGGGCTGGCAGCCGAGATCCAGAACAGTGTCCCCGCTTTTCATGAACTGGTATTTCTTCTGTGCTTCTTCCAGTTTATAGACCGAACGGGCAGGATAATTCTCTTTTTTTGCCTGCTTAAAATAATAGTCTTGAACTTTGCGCACTCTTTAGCCTATTTGTATTTTCCTGACAAGACAGGAGACGGTATGAGTTAAAAAGAAAATTTAAGGATAAAATCTTCGTTCTTCAATAGATCACGAAGGGAATAGGCCGGAGCTTTAGAGATATCCCTGAAACCAGCCAGTTCACGATCACGGCCTGAGATATCAGGAGGTGATGCTAAACGTGCTTTTCAGGAACATCTAGGCAGTGAGGAGCCCCTGAAAGATTGTCGAAAGACCCTTTCCGCTTAAATTCAACTATTCCCAGATATTAATAAATATTACTTTGCGTTTCAGTAAAAAAATCAAATTATTTATGTAATTTCAAATAGTTTTTCACCCAATTAATTGCCTGTTCCCTGTCCCGCACTTCCCCTTCCACCTGGGCCCTTTCAAGACTGTTAAAAATCGATCTGAATTGCGGCCCGGGCTCAAGTCCGAACACCTCTCTCAAATCGTTTCCTGTTAACAGACGTTTAGCCAAAGCAGGCTTTATGGACAGGCGATACACTGTGTCCACTTCATGATAAAGACCGGCTATCTCGTCTTCCATGTTCGGGGGTTTTCCGGTTCCACGACCTGCCAGGCTGTCTGCCATTGCCAGGATGAAGAGCCCGTGGAATTCTTCTTGCACTGCTTTAATAAGTCGCAGATAGGCCTTTGGCGTCAGGCCTGTTTTCTTCAGCGCATTATTGAGATGAAACGGCCACATATGAACCGAGATGAACTGTGACACAAAATTCCTGTCATCCCTGCTCCATTTGAAACGATCAGCGATAATATCAAATATTCTAGCCCCTTCTTTGTCGTGATTATAGAATGTGATGCGGCCGCCCCGGTCTTCACGGATATCGTGTGTGGGAGGCTTGCCAAGATCATGGAGCAAAGCCGCCCATTTCAGAAGGATCTTTTTTCTGGGATCATTAAGATATTTCCTGAGGGTCTCCCCATGCCCGGGAAAGTAGTTTTCCGGCTCTTTTTGCACCTTTTCCATATGCCTGAGAGTAGCCAGACCATGCTCGAATACATCCAGGTGATGACTTGCCGGTTGCACAACGCCAACCCCTCTGTAAAGCTCCGGCAGCAGTTCCTGCAGCACGCCATTTTCATGCATAGCCTCAATAGTCTTAATTGCAGCTGGAGTCCCCATGATGCTGTCCAGTTCATGGGCAATACGTTCTTCTGCAACCAGGTAGAGAAGATGGATATGCTCACTTATCTTTTTTCCCGTAAGGGCTTCTATGGAAAACCCGAAAGTGGCCATGAACCTGTACGCCCTGAGCAGACGGAGAGGATCGCTGACAAAAACTGCGGCAGAAGCACATCGTATGATCTTATCCTGCAGATCCTTTTGTCCTCCTCCTGGATCAATAATTTCAGACGGTACAGCTGTATCCCGGAGACCAGCAATTTGTGTGGGATATGGAATCGCCATGCTGTTAAAGGTAAAGTCACGTTTCAGCAGATCTTCTTCAATGGTTCTCGATCCTTCACGAAATGAGGAGAAATCAATAGAGACATCCTGCCACACAACCCTGGCAACGTCCTCATCTTTGTCCATCGGAACAAAGGTGCCGCCAACTCTCCGGGCTAGATCGGCTGCCCACCCGAAAGCATCATGATGAACGGTGATATCCAAATCCTTGGAATGCCGGCCCATCAACCAGTCACGGATAGTACCACCGGTTATATAACAGGAAGCGGATCGTTCCCGGACAAGTAATGCCAGAGCCTTAAGAACCGGCTCGGGATATTGCTCCAGTAATTGCAAGGGATTCAGTTTCAGGCTCATGGTTGTTATTTGAACTTCCTTTTTGTGCTCATTATTTACTATATTATACTCTCTCAAAAATAAAGTTTCATAAGTCTCTGCAAACTTGCCGGCCAGGAATAAATGGTTATATTGCTTTTATCCGGCAGCGCTAGTCAACACCTTTTGTTACGGAGAACAAGCATTGAAAGATACGGATACCCCACTGCAAAGAACAATACGTATTGGCAATGTCACAGTTGGCCTGCTTGGCCTTGATATTGCACTCGTTCAACTTTCCGGCAAGGATATTTCTGAAGATGATGCAGTTAAATTCCTTTTTGAGCAGGTGAGCCTGAAGAATTATATACCGGACCACGCTGTCAAACCTTACATGGAGGCGTTGCGCAAAGAGTACAGGCACTACCGCGACCAGGACAATTCAGACAGTCAAGGTCTGACAATCCGTGTTCTGGGACGCCCCTGTGTCACCTGTAATAAACTGAAGACTATGCTGATTGATATCCTGCAGGAAAAAAATATTGCAGCAGATATCGAAGATGTGCACGATCTTGATGAGATATGGCGCTACGGCGTGATAAAAACACCGGCACTTATCATTAACGGTAAACTCAAAAGCGCCGGCATCCAGCCCCCCCGTATCCAGCTTGAACAGTGGATAGACGAGGCAGCGGCTGAATAGCTTTCAACTGTCAGCGGTTAGTAGTTTAAGGTATGCGGCGCGAGGTAGGAGCCTGGAAAGCTCCGTTCATAGAGTCTGTACCAAATTCCATAGTTTTGGTGTCGTTTTTCCTAATCCAGCTGAACGGTTTCAATTTTCACTCTGGCAAGTCCCCGCCGGTAAAATCCCAATTCTTTAGCAGCGCCTGAGGACAGATCGATTATCCTCCCGTCAATAAAAGGGCCCCGGTCATTTACCCGTACAATCATTGACCTGCCGTTTTCGAGATTGCTGACCCTGACATGTATGGGAAGGGGCAGGTATTTGTGTGCTGCTGTAGGTTTTCTGGGATCAAAAACCTCTCCGTTTGCAGTCATGGTTCCACCCTTCTGACGCTGAGTTTCCTTTCCATACCAGGAAGCTAATCCTGTCTCAGAGTAATGCAGCGCCTCGTCGACAGACATGGGGGTATATCTTTTACCCTTTATCACATAAGGCGTATTTTTCACCCTGCCCTTTTCAATGGCTTCCTTGGGCGACATGTCACCGATTGACTCGATATCATGGGTCATGGGCCAGTCAAGAGGCGCCATGGCAACTTCAAAAGTGTACTTGCCGATCTTGTAGGCGACCTTGACTGTCCCAACTGTGAGACCAGTCGCAACCTTTGCCGTCTTATAGGTGACGATTGCCGTCCCCTTAGCAACATCATAAGTGGTGGAGAAAAAGCCGCAACTTGCCAGCAGGAGACAAATTGTGCTGAGACCGGCAATAAGAGGGAACCCCATAAAATAAAATTTCTCTTGCTTGTAGAAAGAAGCAGTTGCCTTAAAGAGGGGAAATATCAGCAATGTTTTACATACCTGCTTTTGCCGGGTGAAAACCGGATGAAATTTGATGCAAATGATAAAAATAGCACAGCCATGAACAGGACCTCATAATAGAACTGATTTTGTGCGTAAAACTCTTCGGCGAAGTGTAATTTCAAGGCTCCGGCGAAATTCAAACCTGCTCTAAAAAAGCCGATCGCTTCAGTCTCGACCGGCTTTTTTATTATATATTATAACTAATCAACTCCTGCAGGGCAATATCACTCCTTCTTTGTATGGCACCCGCTGCATTTAATTGGTGCGTCCTTGCCTTCCTCTCTGTTCACGGCTTTATGGCAATCCTTGCACAATTTATGCGCAGCTTTCTTGTAGCTGTTTACATCGGGGTTGTTTATGTCGGGCGTATGACAGCTGGCGCACTTCTCAATCACCATTATCTCGTCCTTTGCATGATGACAGACAGTGCAGGAATATGTGTCCTGGTGCAGACGATGCGGAAAATCAGCCGGTTTCCTGGCAGATTCAGTCTGCAGGGTAATTTCTGCCGGCCCGATGCTGACCTCCACCCCGAATGCATTTCCGGGAAGAATAAATAATACCAGACTTATAATAACTATCTTGAATAACCTTGCCATGTCCATCTCTGCCTCTTCAGATTTCTTGCATTTACTATATATTAAAATGCCCTAATAATGTTTAGCTAAACTGCCACAAAATATTGAATCCCCGCTAAATATCAAACCCTGTGCAGGTATATTATCATACACTTCTCTCTCTCTCCTGTTTTTCAATGTACTCCTTCAAGGCATCATACGTGCAGACTTCGTAATATTTACGGTTCACTCTACCCACGGCTTGGAAATTGACCGGGTTCAACTCCTGTACCCAGTCCTCTCGGATTATCAGGCGTTGAAAAATGCCGGTGACCAAAGGAAATTTTCCAGTATGAATTATTATCGGTTCCTTGTGAATCTCAGGAATTAGGCAGTTCATAGTCTTAAGGTCGATTTCCCTTGTCAGCTTGTTATAACCGGTCTCGTTCAGTTCAATACCGTTCACGTTGTAGCGCAGGATAATCTCATCCTCACTTAAAGCGTTATCCTGTTCTTTGTTCGTTTGATAGACATAAAGGTTAAAGTTCCTTTCTTTTTTGTCCAAAATCCTGCGCAGTGTCTTGTTGCAGCTTGAAAACCTGTCTGCCAGGTTGATAGCAGGGGAGATCATGATTCTTTTCTTGCCATCCAGCAGATACGCCGGCGGGCCATTCTGATAACATATTCCGACGCCAAGTTCGAGTATGGGCAGTTTATACTTGATGCTTTTGGCATTATACCGTTGTATGACGTTCAGCATGTTTATGGCCAGGCCGCAGGCCCTCGATACACAGTATTTCCCGACTTCATCATCCTTGCGTTCAAGGATGGCGAGAATAATGGCATCCCCCTCGATAAAAACCTTGAGGGCGCCATATTGCGATACAATCTCGGATATCGGATTGAAAAAATTCAGGCTGAAATAAGATGCAGGGTTAAGGCCGCTCTCGCCAAGGAGCTTGGTGATCAAAGTTGCGCCACGCACATCGGCTTTCATTATAACATGGCTGGTAACCGGCTTTGTGTCAAGTTCGAAAATCTGCTCATGCGGCAGAAGAAATTCATAGAGTGTATTATTGGTTTTAGAAAGAGCGATTATTTTCTCATCAGTCACCAGGTTGACCCTGTCCAACGCTTTTTTGAGCAGTTTGAAATTTTCCAAATCTCTGTGGTACCTGAAAAACCCCCTGAGGAATTCCAGAAAATACTCATTCCGCTGCCGGAGCTTCAAACGCCCCATTTTCATGATCGTCTTTTTCAAGGTCACAAGCGACACGGTCTTGCCGTAATAAACCCTGAGACGCTTCAGGTATGCATTAACACCTTTCCGACCCTCACCAACGATATACTGGAGGACCTGCAGCGGCACGAGAGGCGGACAGTATTCAAGGTATATGGGTTTCATTTCATAGGAAGCAACAATCCTGGCAATCAATCTTTTCTGTTTGAACTTGTCATGAAAGAATTTGAATATCCTTTTCTGCTCCTTTTCCAGAGTTTCAAGCGCCTGCAACTCCTCTTTTATCAAAAGTCGCTGGTTTTTCTCCTCTTCTATATCCGCGCCAGTCTTGAAATAATTCAGCAGGAGGTCAACTGTCTGAACCTCTTTAATCCAGCCATCAATTTTCAGGTTTTCTATTTCGACCTTCCTCTCCTGGCTTTTCTCGTCCACATCAGGACCGTTTCCCCCAGCTTTTCCCCTGTTGTCCGTTTCCCGGGAGATTTTTATCTTGCCAAGTAGTTCTTTAATCAACTCCAGGAGTGTCTCATATCTGTCAGGATCATCAATCCTGTGCCCCAGCAGCACATAGTGCTCCAGCATGAAATAATCATCATGGCGTCTGTCAAGATGCAGGATGGGGTTGATGAAAATATCATCCTTGAGCAGAGACTGCGCCCCATAATTGGCCTCGCGCCTTTCTTTCAGAGATTTCTGGGCTTCAAGCAGGTACTGGAAAATCTCCCTGCTGACCTTGCTTATGATGATGCTTTTCTTATGACGGATAGCCAGGACTTTTTCCTTTAGGCTCAAAGTCTGCAGCACCAGCTCGTCATCGTCAGTGCTTTCATACTCCCATAACATGTTGTTAAGCCTTGCCAAAAGCTCCTCAAACTGGCGGCTGACCTCCTGGCTTAGGTATTTAGAGACAGCGACCTGGGCTAGATAATCGATCTGGACTCCCTCATCTCCCAACTTGGCACGTTTTACAGCATCAAACATGAGATCCTGGCACAGGCCCTTGAACTCCTCTTTTTCTCCGCTCCAGTCAAACTCTATATTAAGATCCTCATCTGCCTTGGCGACCTTGAGAACCAAGTGAAAAATAATCCTGGTAACAGACTCTCGGAAAACAGGGCTCAAATGGACATCATAACGAAAATTGTCAACTCCCGGCATTAGCCGGTTCAAGGAAAAATGGGCTGAATACGGCACAGGAGGGGGACCGCTCCAGTTGAGACGTCCAGAAAAGAGTTCAGTACCGAATAAGGTCATTGAGTCAGGAATTAGCAATAATTATAATAGAATTAGAAATAAATGAATATTTCAAATAATACTGAAGCGTTACAATCACCCTGACAGCCTATTAATTTCTGAAAATTTCGTCAACGTTCTTTTGCTCCAGCACAAAAAATCACTTTATCGATCTCCCTCAGTAGACGCGATTTGCTTGCACTTCTACTTTGTTTCGGTTTTATTTTTAAGACAAAAGTCTGTTTTGTTCACTCTTTTCTCTGGGCACTGACTTTTGACAGGTGTCTGCTTTAGTATTGACAGGAACCCCTGAATTATTCCATATTCATAATCATACTTCAGCTCCAAATAATAATCTTCACATATCGTCTTCATATGTTAGAATCTACTGATATTCCTGATCACCGCTACATTGAGCAAACAGCAGAACCGGACAGGCTGCAAATTATCCATCATGAAAGGTTCGGGGACCTCAGTTCTCCCTCCGCATACGTCATGCTTGGCGGGGATAAGGAAAAATTCAGCTACAGCGAAATTCTTCCCCTCTATATCCACCTTTCAGTAACGGGCCGCTGCCAGGCCCGCTGTCAAGGCTGCATCAACACTGCCTTTACCTCGGCTTCAGGTGAAAGCAGAAGTAAGGCGCCGTTCAAAGACACCGATCCAGTAAGAGATGCCCGCTGCATTGTCAATCTGATCAATGAAAACTCCAGTGCGACAGTCACGATCTGCCTCTATGGTGGCGAACCTCTGCTGGCAATTGACAAGGTTGAGCAGCTTATCAAAAACATCAATGAGGCTGACCTGTCAAGTAACGTGCGCTACATGGTTTATACTAACGGTGATCTTCTTGAAAAATCAACCACCTCCCATCCTGATCTGATGAAAAACATCTGGCTCTATTCTGTTTCAATTGACGGGACAGCAGAGCAGCACGAACGCATCAGGCGCGGCACAAACCTTGCCCGTATTCACGACGGTCTGGCCGCCATAAAAAAATTGCGGCAGGGACATGTCCTCATGTGGTCCACACTGAGGGAAGACCAGTCACTCCTGGACTGCTTCCACGAGTTCACCTGCATGCATGCAAAAGGGCTGGTTGATCAGTTTTTTTGGCATTGGGTTGAAAGCAGCACCCCTTTTGTTGCGCTTTCCAGCTACGCGGTTCAATATGAAAAAGACCTCCGGTACATAATGGAAAAATATGTAGCAAAGCTGAAAACCGGAACTCTCCTCCCCATAACACATATCAATGAGCTGGTCCTGTACCTGCTTTCCGGCAAAAAGAGAAGCTCTACAGCCTGCGGGGTAGAACTGGCCCGCAACTATGATATTGTTGACGGAAGGATCCACTCCTGTGCCGACCTTCCTCTCCAGTACTCCATCGGCACCATTGCTGATGACGGAACTCCCAACATAACACTCCCAGATCTCACATGGCTGATAAACTACAAAGAACACCTGGGCTGCCAAAAATGCGGGGTGCACAAATACTGCGGCGGCAGATGCCCCGTACAGGCTGCCACCGGGTCAATGGCAAGACTGAGGCAATACTGTCAGCTCATGCGATTGCATGTTGCGACTGTCAGCGATTACATAGGTGATATCGCCTCTGCCATGGACAAGTATGGCATTACCCCCCAGTCCATTTATGACGGGTCTGCCTTCTTCGTTCAATTTACTGACGGGACACCCTGATTTTTTTTGTGGAAAAAAACTTTAAATCTGCTAGAACCCAATGGTATCCATTCAATTTTTTCCTAAACATAAGTAAATGTATGGATCAGAATCTATAGATAACAGAAACTATCGCTCACTCATCATTGCCGGTATTGGCACCATTGGCAAAAGTCTTGTCACTTTAGGTGTTGAGCAATTTTCCTTTTTTGATCATATCGTGGCAGTTGACAAAGATGGCAACTGCCTCATGCCCTTGGAGAATTCCGGGACTACCTGCATTACAGGCGACATTACCGACCCGCAATTTCTCAATATCTTAATGTCCGCGGTCCCTGGGCCTTCCCTCTTTGTCAATCTCTGTTCGAATACCAACAACGTTAGGCTCAGGCAGAATCTTGCACTCTACGATACGGCTTACCTGGACTCCTGCGCCAGTGCCACCCAAAACCCTGACGAGTGCCGCTTCAGCCGCCTGATGCCATATACCTATGCAGAGATTGCTGCCGCACGGCCACATTGGCTCTGCTGGGGCATAAATCCTGGCCTGGTTGAAATAATCGCCCGCAGGCTCCTTGCGGATTTGCCTAACAACTCGCGCACTTATGATGTGGCCGTCTACGAGTTTGACAGGCTGGAAAATGGAACGACTCCCGATAAAGCTGCCGTGGGCTGGTGCCCGGAAGCCCTGGTTGAAGAGGTTATGCTTTCACCATCCCTGGAAATTTTTGATGGACATCCAAGAGAAGACAGCGGCGTGGGTTCGCGCGACTGTTTGGTTAACTGGGAAAACCGGTCAATTCCAGCAAAAATTGTGGGTCATGAGGATATCTGGAACCTGATTGAGGTCCCGGCTGTGAAAAACGGCAGTTTCTATTACAGCTTAAGTCCTGCCGTTATGGGCATCCTCAACATGGATGACGCAAGAACCGCCAGAAGCTTGCTCTACATCCCCGGGGAAAAAGATCCCATAACCGGGATTGAACAGGTTGCTGTGCAGGTAAACGAAGAAAATCTGAAAAGGCCTAAAACCCTTGTCTGGACTGAGGATCACGGTGAGACCTGGAAGCAGTTCGGGGTTAATGCTGTCGGGTACCAGACTGCAAAATCCCTTCTCCTGGCAATATTGCTACTGCAGCGTACCGATTACGGCCTGATGCCCCTTTCCCTCAATGCATCCAACCTGCCCATCACATCGCGCGACTGGCCGCTCTTTGACCGCTTGATGCAGGAGCTTGACATCAAGTGGGATGATGGCTCACACCTTAACCTGCATGTCACCAGGTGCTAGGGCCCTGGCTCCGGAAACCCAGATTATGGTGTTTAATTTTTTCCTTTCCCGTACCCTCACGCTTTGCCCTTGTGCCTTTAACCTGTAATTTCTCTTTTGTACCACTCATATGTCCTCTCTATACCTTCCCGCAGAGTTATCTTGGCCTTCCAGCCCAGATCATCCATGCGCGAGGTATCAAGAAGCTTTTGCGGGGTACCGTCAGGCTTACCGCTGTCAAAGACAATCCCTCCTTCAAAACCGACAATCTCTTTAACCAGTTCAGCAAGCTCCTTGATGGTAATGTCTTTGCCCATGCCGATGTTAATAAGGCAGGGCTTTAGTCCTGCTACAAGCTCCTTGTATTTCTCGTCCTCCAGGCCCAACAGGTAAACACAGCCGTCTGCCATGTCATCCACATAGAGAAACTCACGCCTCGGGTTGCCGGTCCCCCAGACTGTTACGTTTGGAGCATCTCCCTCTTTGGCTTCATGAAACTTGCGGATCAGGGCTGGTAGCACATGGGAGTTCTGTAGGTCAAAATTATCCTCGGGCCCATACAGGTTTGTAGGCATGACCGACAAGTATTTTGTACCAAACTGCCTGTTGTAGGATTCACACATCTTGATCCCGGCAATCTTGGCAACAGCATAGGCATCGTTTGTCGGCTCCAGGGGGCCGGTCAGCAAGTATTTCTCTTTCAGGGGCTGCGGCGCCAACTTAGGATAGATGCAGGAACTTCCCAAAAACAGCAGCCGTTTCACGCCTGATTTCTGACTCCAGTGAATGATGTTGCTCTGGATCATCAGGTTTTCATATATGAATTCACCCGGATACAATGAATTGGCAAGAATTCCTCCCACTTTTGCCGCAGCAAGCACAACAATCTCGGGCCGCTCCCGTTCAAAAAAGGTCCGTACAGCCGACTGGTCGGTAAGGTCCAACATCTTGTGCGTCTGCAGCAGCAGGTTCCGGCAGCCTTCCATTTTCAAGCGCTTGACAATGGCCGCCCCCACTAAACCCCTGTGCCCGGCAACATATATTTTAGTATTTTCGGGAATATGCCAAGTGCAAGGTGCAGGAGACTCGGACATTACCTTTTCTCCTTATGCAAGCATTTCATGAAGCTGCCAATTAACCCAAAGACATTATTTATCTTTTCAAACATTTTGTCATCCGACTGAAAATATTTCCCCCAGAAATCATCAGTTGAACCTCTGGTTCACTGAGAAGCCACAACATCCTTAACTAACTCCACAGCTTCCCGCCATGCCATACGTTCATGTCCTTTACTTTTTGAGCTTTACGCCTTATTCCTCACGCTTTACATATCATTCGTGATAGCGAAACGACTTAAATCCATGCTTCTCCACCAAAGTATCCCTCTTCGCCACCTCCAGGTCCGCAAGCACCATCTCCTTCACAAGTTCCGCAAAGCTGATCTTCGGCTCCCAACCCAGCTCCCTCTTTGCCTTTCCCGCGTCACCCAACAAGCTCTCAACCTCCGTGGGCCTGAAATACCTCGGATCAACCCGAACAATTACATCACCTACTTTAGGACCCTTATTCTCTTCCCTTTCAGCCTTGATCGCTAAACCAGTAACTATCCCTGTTTCGTGAATCCCTTCTCCCTCCCATCTCAGGCTTATCCCCAGCTCCCCTGCAGCCTTCTCCACAAATTCACGCACCGAATGCTGTCTACCCGAAGCAATGACATAATCATCCGGCTTATCCTGCTGCAGCATAAGCCACTGCATCTCAACATAATCCCTGGCATGCCCCCAGTCTCGCTTGGCATTCAGGTTGCCCAGGTAAAGGCAGTCCTGAAGGCCAAGCACAATCCGAGCCAGGGCCCGGGTGATCTTACGCGTGACAAAGGTCTCGCCCCGTACCGGCGACTCATGGTTGAAAAGGATGCCGTTGCAGGCAAAAATGTCATATGCCTCCCGGTAATTCACCACGATCCAGTAGGAATAGAGCTTGGCCACCGCATAGGGGGAACGCGGGTAAAAAGGTGTCTTTTCTGTCTGGGGGACCTCCTGCACCTTGCCGTACAACTCCGAGGTGGATGCCTGGTAGAACTTTGTCTTGTCAACAAGTCCGAGGATTCGGATCGCCTCTAAAAGTCTTAATGTCCCCAACCCATCAGAATCAGCTGTATACTCCGGCTCCTCAAACGACACTGCCACATGGGACTGGGCTGCAAGATTATAGAGTTCATCCGGCCGCACCTTAGCCATGATGTGCACCAGGCTGGACGAGTCGGTCATATCTCCATGATGCAGAATAAAGTTCCGTTTCTGGACATGCGGGTCCTGGTAAAGGTGGTCAATTCTGTCCGTGTTGAACATAGAGGTCCTGCGTTTGATCCCATGCACTTCGTATCCCTTCTTCAACAAGAACTCTGCAAGATACGCCCCATCCTGCCCTGTAATACCTGTAATCAACGCCTTTTTTTTCATTTTAGCCTCAGTCTTAAATTATATGAAATAAATCATAAACAGGTCTATTTGCTCTGACTGTTACCATAAATGACCTATTGCCTGCCTGTCAATCATCGTTCGCTAAGTTGATTGACAAACTCCAAACAGATAAATGCTGAGTGTCATTGGCGAACTGAAAACTATCTGATATCTGTCAACTGGAGAAATCGTTTCCCTTTTGCTTTTAGCCTTTTCATCATCTACCGCTCTCCAGACCTGAGGGAAAACACCCTTGAATATACGTACGCATGGATATTTACCTCAAAATGGTTTATAAACACTTTTCCTTATGAAAGAAGAATACAACATTGACATAGTGCAGGTTATTGCTGACTTCCTGGAACTGGGCCATGTCGAAAATATTGTCGCCATGTTCAAGCAGGATATAAGCTTGTATAACCTTGCCGGTGACCTCCTGAGGGATGAACGATATGCGGTGAGGCTGGGTGTTGCTGTCCTCTTTGAAGAACTTGCCTTGGTCAGGGCGGAGGAAATATCCCTTGCCATTCCTTCGCTTCTGCCCCTCCTGGAGGAACAGGATCCCATACTGCGGGGTGAGGCCGCTACAATATTAGGCATAATCGGCTCAAGGGCTGCCCTGGTCCATTTGCTGAAACTTGAAAATGACAGGGACCCTCAGGTCAGGGAAATAATCGCTGATATTATTCACAATCCCGGGGTGTTAACCCCTTCCGGCAATGAAAAGTATTCTTAAGCAGACGCGGGAGATATTTGAACCGGGGGGCCTCTTATCCACAGTGTTGAAAAAGTATGAACCCCGGCCGGGGCAGCTGGAAATGGCCCTCGCAGCAGCCCAGATCCTTGCCGGTGGCAAACTGGCCGTTGAAGCTGAGACAGGCATCGGAAAAACACTGGCCTATCTTATCCCTGGGGTGCTCAGCAGGCAGAAGATCGTTGTTTCGACCCATACCCTCAACCTGCAGGAACAGATTCTCGGGAATGAAATCCCTTTTATAATAGAACATATAGATCCGGAGCTATCCGTTTTATGTGTTAAGGGGCGGCAGAACTATTTATGCCTGTATCGCTGGCAGCAGCTTGCCGCTCATCCACAGCTTGAAATGTTTGCCCCCAGTGAGACCAGGAACAAAATAGAACAATGGCTCGATGCAACCACCACGGGAGACCGAGCCGAACTTTCCTGGCTGGAAGATGACTCCCACCTGTGGCGGGAAATAAGCGCCACTGCAGGCCAGTGCCTGGGCAGCAAGTGTCCCCATGACTCCACATGTTATATCAATGAACTGCGCAGGAAAGCTGCCGGAGCTCGTCTGCTTATAGTCAACCACCACCTTTTCTTCTCGGACCTTACCCTTCGGCGCGAGGGGCATGGAGAGGTGCTGCCGCGTTATGAATCAGTCATTTTTGACGAAGCCCATCACCTGGAGAGTGTCGCAACTCATTTTTTTGGTTTTTCCTTCAGCCACATGCAATTGCTTGACCTTATAAAAGATATAAAGCTCGCTGGAGTTTCCCTGCCAAAAGAAAAACAGGAGAAGGTTTTTCAGGCAACCGACTCGCTCCATATCCGGTCAGAGCATTTTGCAGGCATCTTTCCTGCAGTTATAGGAAAATTTCCATTACAGAAATTTACTGATGAACATCCTGAGTGGGAGGAACAGGTACAGGCAGTTGCCGAACGTCTGTCACTCCTTGAGACGACCCTGCTGACCCTGGGGCCTGAAGGAGAGGTATGGCAGGGATTGGCAAGTCGCTGCCAGGAACTGCAGAGGGTTTTGTTTGCCATTGCAGGCTTAACTGAGATCCTTTATGGAGAAACGTATATCCGCTGGTATGAACGGCGTGAAAGAGCCCTTGTCCTAACAGCTTCTCCCATCGATATTGCGGCTGAACTCAACACTTTTCTATACCCTAACGTCCGAAGTACCATTTTTACCTCAGGCACTCTTACCGTGGGCGGTGATTTTTCTTACTTCTTAAAGCGGCTCGGGCTTGACCAGGAGACAGAAACCCTTTCCCTTGCTTCACCCTTTGATTACCAGAACAGGACCCTCCTTTACGTGCCGGCCCATTCTCCGGAGAACCCCTTCCCGCAACCAGACCAGGAAGAGTTTCATGCAAAAATCCAACCTATTATTTACCGGATACTAATGGCATCAAGCGGTCGGGCCCTGGTACTGTTTACAAGTTTGCACAGCATGAGAAAAACATATCCTTATCTCGTTGAGAACCTTCCTTACCCCGTGTTTATCCAAGGGCAGGCACCCCGCAATAAACTTTTGCAGACATTCCAGCAGCAGACCAGTTCCGTCCTGCTTGCTGTCGCCAGCTTCTGGGAAGGGATAAACGTGCCGGGGGAATCTTTAAGCTGTGTCATAATTGACAAATTACCCTTTGAAGTACCGAGTGACCCTGTTATCATGGCCCGCATGCACAGGTTGCGGGAGGAAGGCGCTAATCCTTTTATGGATTTTCAACTGCCAAGAGCAATCCTTGCTTTACGCCAGGGTGTTGGCAGGCTCATGCGCACTTCCAGTGACAGGGGTGTTTTGGCCATCCTCGATGTACGGTTATTTACCAAAAGATACGGCCGCCTCTTCCTCAAAAGCCTGCCGCCAAGCCCTCTTACTCGTGAAATTGAGGATGTCGTCTCTTTTTTTTAAGAGTTGAATACAACTGGAAGACATTCCAAAGGAATGAAAAAGAATGGATAAAGTCTACCTGTTTGCCAGATTGGGGCCTGAGATTGACAAGGTGGATCAGGCCATGCATCAGGACCTGCAGGACTTTGTAGGCAGGGAGCTGCAGCCTGAAACGTTGCTGAAGGTATTGGAATATGCCCTGTTCAACGGTGGCAAGAGGATAAGGCCACTGCTCTGCATTCTGGCAGCCCGCCTTTGCGGCCACCAGGGAAAAGAAGTTTATCCCCTTGCCATTGCTTTCGAATACTTACATGTCGCAACACTGCTCCATGATGATGTAATTGATCATGCAGAAACCCGCCGGGGCCGGCTGTCAGCAAACAAGGTCTTCGGCCTGTCACCCGCAATTCTCGCAGGCGATTTCCTGCATGCCCACTCAATGTTTCTTGTTGGAACCCAAGGCAGCAAACGATGCCTGGAGTTGATATGCGGTGCAACAGAGGCCATGGTTGCAGGTGAATTCCACCAACTGGCTAATGCCCGGAATTTTAATCAGTCAGAAAAGGATTATTTTGCCGTGATCAATGGCAAAACCGCTCTATTCATCGGCGCAGTCTGTGAAATCGGAGGCATTTTTGCCGGAGCGGACAGCAACGAAACGCAAGCTCTCAAGATATACGGAGCCAACCTTGGCAAGGCCTTCCAGATACAGGATGACCTCCTTGATTATCTTGGCGACCCGGGAAAAACCGGGAAGGCGGTTGGCAATGATTTCTGTGAAGGCAAAATGACCCTGCCATTGCTTCATGCCCTGGACCAGGCAAGCAAGGCCGAATACGATTTTCTCCTGGGGCTTCTCAAGGGTAAAAAAAATGATCGCCGCGCCAAACTTGAGGAGGCAAGAGATATCATCCGCAAAAAAAGAGGGTTCGAGTATGCACGACTAATGGCCGAAAATTTAATTGATAATGCTATCGCAAGCCTGGCACTTTTTACACCCGGGCATAATAAACAGGCCATTGACACACTGGTCGGCTTAGCCCGCTATGTTATCACCAGGGAAAAATGATTTCTGCACTGTCGAATTTGCCCTCTGCTATTTTAACCAAATGATCCAGGCGGCCATGGGGCAATTCTTTAATGAACCGCTGCAGCGACCTTTATTCATTAACCGATGCCGATAAAAGGGAAGAATAAAAAAACTGCCGGGAAAAGGGGGGGGGAAAGAAGGACGAAAAACAAAAGTCTCTTTATGGTCCTGCGCCAATTGTTCTTGCCCCTTCTCCTTCTGCTACTCATTTCTTTGAGCCTGGCAGCAACCTTTTATATAATTTTTCTGCATACTCCATCAAAACCGCTATTCTGAAAGATGCAGCATGTTTTCTCGTGGCTGTTTTTAGACATCTTAGCTTTTGCGGAAAAACAAGGTTTTAATTCTTCATGAAATACTTTGATTTTTATAATTGTTTACCTTTGCATATGGCTGCTTCAAAAAATATAAAAAGTAGTATATACTGCTCAGCTGCAGCAACCTTCAGCAAGCCGGATTGAGCTCCCTCACAAAGTGCTGCTCTATATTTACCTGCTGCTGACAGCAGAACATTTAATGCTTATCATACCTCCATGCCAGTATACAAGCGTCAGGACATTCCAAAACTTCTCGCTGAAATCAAGCAGGGCGGAGCCTCCCAAATCTATCTAGTTTTTGGAGAACGTTATCTTTGCAGAAGTGCGGCCCAGGAAATAACTGACCACCTGCTGCCGGAAAAGGAACATCACGCCACCAGTCTGCTCCATATTGATGGCGACCAGGAGGATTTTAACAGAACCCTCAATCAGCTGAAGACATTTAATCTTTTTTCCGGAATCAGGATTTTTTTGGTCACAGATTCTAGGCTGTTCTACTCAAAAGGGGTTGCCAAAAACGTCTGGGACAAAGCCTGCGAGAAAAAGGAACGCAATGAAACAGAAGGCGCTCTGCGCTATCTTCTGCAAATGCTCAACCTGGCCGGAATTTCTCCGGCAGAAATGGTTGAAGAAAACATGGCCTCCCTGTCTGCAAACCGTTGGAAAAGCCTTTTCGGTTTCACCAGGCCGCAGGCTGATATGGCGTGGACCCAGGAACTTCTTGCAGACATCCCGGCCGATACAATACCGGCAAAAGAGGTAGAGACGGATGCTGCCGCCATGTTCAGCAAGGCTTTTGAAGCTGGAATTCCCAGCGATAATATCCTCATTCTTCTCGCTGAGGCGGTTGACAAGAGGAAACGGCTTTACAAGTACATCCAGGACCATGGCGTCATTCTTGATCTGGCTGTTGACAGCGGGGCCTCTGCTGCGGCGAAACGCGACCAGGAAAATGTTCTAAAGGACCTGATACACAATACGCTGAAAAAACATGACAAGAAAATTGATCCTGATATTATTCCTATTCTTCTAGACAGGGTTGGTTTCCATCCGGTTGCCGCAGTCATGGAGGCTGAAAAGCTGGCACTTTACATAGGGGAGGAAAAGCTTATTACCAGGGAGGATGTTGACGCCATTATAGGCCGTACCCGGGAAGAAGCTCTCTATGAACTCACCGAAGCGGTAACTTCGGGCAGGCTAGAGGAAGGACTGCTCATCCTCGCGCATCTCCAGGATAACGGCGTCCATGGTCTTGCCATTCTGGCAACGCTGCGAAACCACATTCGAAAACTGCTCCTCGTCCGTTCCCTGCAGGAGATCAAATCTCCTGCTTATACAAAATCCCTCACCTTCCAGAATTTCCAGAACAACTATCTGCCAAAACTCAAGGAAGGCAGGGAGGAATGGTCAGCGCTGCTCTGGAAAAACCATCCCTATGCCGTCTATATGCTCTTTCGCCAGGCAGCCCAATTCCGCTGTGAAGATCTGCAGGATGGTTTAAAAGAGGTACTGGCAGCTGAATATCGCATGAAAGGCTCCCCGGTTGACAGCCGTCTTGTCATGGATAGCCTGCTTCTAAACCTGATGCGTCAGAAGATGGTGGGAGTGCACGTGTCATGAGCAAAATAGATCGTGATTTTGAAGGTTGGGTATCGACTGACCAGAAACAAAAGATCAAGGAACCGTCCCTTTATAAAGTTCTTCTCCATAATGATGACTACACATCCATGGAGTTTGTCGTGCTGTTACTTGAAAAGATATTCAACAAGAGCACTCCAGAGGCCACAAGGATAATGCTCAATGTCCATCAGCAGGGAACAGGGATAGCAGGTGTCTACCCCAAGGATATTGCAGAAACAAAGGTGGCAATTGTCCATGACCTGGCCCAAAAAAATGAATACCCCTTAAGATGCTCCATGGAAAGAATTTAATTAAAAATTTGCAATGTTGAGAAAAAAATCATTTTACCCGAAAAGCATATTGTCCAATCAACACTTATTGTCTTAGAATATAAAAAGCTGGAAAGAATAATTACTATAGGAAAGCAACATGTTTAGCCAGAAACTTGAAATGGCCCTCGTCACTGCAGTTCGCCAGGCCAAAAGCCATCGGCATGAATTTGTTACCGTTGAACACCTGCTCTACGGCATCCTGCAGGATGAACTTATAAACCGTGTAATAAAGCAGTGCGGAGGCAGTTTAAACAACCTTAAGAAAAGACTGGAAAAATTCTTCGACGGGGAACTGCCGACCCAAAAATTACACGATACCAATGACCCTATCCAGACACTGGGCTTTAACCGTGTCCTGCAAAGGGCCATTGGCCATGTGCAGAGTTGCGGCAAAAAAGAGGTTGATTCCGGAGATGTCCTTGTAGCGATCTTTTCAGAACCTGACTCCCATGCCGTTTATTTTCTCAGTTCTGAAGGGTTAGACAGGATGTCCGTGGTAGAATATATCTCCCATGGCCTGCCGGAAGACATTGAAACTGATGCCTGGCAGACCCAGAAAAAAAAGAGTGCCAAGGAGGATGACCTCGAAAAATACACCATAAACTTTGCAAAAAGGGCCCGAGCTGGCCTGATCGACCCACTCATTGGCCGCACGCAGGAACTGGAGAGAATCATGCAGGTCCTCTGCAGGCGTCGCAAAAACAATCCCCTGCTGGTTGGTGAACCGGGTGTGGGAAAAACAGCCATTGCCGAGGGGCTGGCCCTGCGCATTCACGAAAAGAAAGTGCCCCCCATGCTGGAAGACGTTGAGATCCGCCTCCTTGACATGGGCGCCCTGCTCGCAGGTACCAAGTACCGCGGTGATTTTGAAAAACGCCTCAAGGCTGTTATTGATGGCATTGAGAAGAAGGGGGAAAAATCCATCCTTTTTATTGATGAGATCCACACAATTGTCGGGGCCGGTGCGACAAGCGGCGGCAGCCTTGATGCCTCCAATCTGCTGAAGCCAGCCCTGCAGGCAGGGACTCTGCGCTGCATTGGATCAACCACCTATGAAGAACACAAGAACCATATTGAAAAGGATCGCGCCCTTTCGCGTCGTTTCCAAAAAATTGATATAGAAGAGCCTTCCAATGAAGAGACGGTTGAGATCTTAAACGGCCTCAAATCCCGTTATGAATCACATCACGGTGTAAAGTATACAAAAGCCGCGATAGAGGCCACTGCAGAACTGGCAAGCCGGTACATCAACGACAGGTTTCTGCCGGACAAGGCCATAGATATTCTCGACGAGGTGGGAGCAGCCTTCAGGCTTTCAGGAACTGTCAAGAAACGAAAAAATGTTACGGTGCGCGATGTTGAGTCGGTGGTATCACGAATGGCGCGAATTCCGGCAAAAAGCAGCTCCAGGTCTGAAATCCGCCAGCTCAGAACCCTGCAGGCTGAGTTGAAAAAAGTAATTTTCGGCCAGGACCATGCCATCGAGGCCCTAGCCAATGCGGTTAAACGTTCGAGAGCAGGCCTGGGGCAGCCTGAAACCCCTACAGGCTCCTTTCTCTTTGCCGGACCCACCGGAGTTGGGAAGACCGAGGTGGCCAGGCAGTTGGCCCAGGCCCTTTCTGTTCATTTTGAACGTTTCGATATGAGTGAATACATGGAGAAACATGCCGTGGCAAGGCTTATCGGTTCGCCGCCAGGCTATGTCGGTTTTGACCAGGGAGGCCTGCTCACCGATGCTATCAGAAAACATCCTTATAGTGTCCTGCTGCTTGACGAGATCGAAAAGGCCCATGCGGATATTTTCAGCATTCTCCTGCAGGTTATGGATCATTCAACACTGACTGACAATGCCGGCAGGCGGGCAGATTTCCGCAATGTCATCCTTATCATGACAACCAATGCCGGGGCGCGGGAATTAACGGAAAGGGCCATAGGCTTCATGGCTGACAAAAAAGACGGGGGCCAGAAGGCCCTGCACAACCTTTTCGCTCCTGAGTTCAGAAACCGTCTTGATGCGGTTATTACTTTCAACCCCCTGGAAAAGGCAATGATTGAAAAAATTGTCGATAAAATGGTGGGAGAACTCGAAGTGCAGCTGCGGGAGAAAAAGGTTTCTATCAGTCTTTCCGCCAAAGCTCGCTCCTTCCTTGCAGCCAAGGGGTATGATCCGGATTTCGGAGCCAGGCCCCTGCGGCGGCTGATCATGAAGGAAATCGGCGATGTTCTGACCGAAGAAATACTCTTCGGCAAACTGTCCAAGGGAGGGAAAGCCCTGGTTGACAGCCGTAACAAACAGCTTGTCTTCTCCTATAAAAGCACATGACCGGACTCCTCCATACCATGTACCTCTTTCAAAACTGCCAAGCATCCACCTCCTGGACTTGGTAAAAATCCAACAGGTTCCGGCATGGTAAAATCCCGCAAACTTGCAGTCGTCATCCTGCTCTTGGTCGGCGTGCTCCTTCATGGCTCCGCCGTTTATGCAGCACCAAAGGCAAATCTATGGCCGTACTGGCAGAACCACGATCCTGATTCTGTCGTTCTCGTGGACCATGGCAGATGGGACAGCATATTGCACCAGTATGTTGAAACAGGCTACCCTTCCGGGATAAACAGGTTCCACTATAAAAGGGTAAGCAAGGAAGACCTCCAGTCATTGCAGGATTATTTGCATGATATGCAGGAGGTAAATGTTTCCAGCCTCAACAGATCTGAACAGAAGGCCTACTGGATAAACCTTTACAATGCCCTTACAGTGGAAGTTGTTCTTACGCATTACCCTGTTGCATCCATCCGTGACATCAATATCTCACCCGGGATTTTTACCCGTGGCCCCTGGGATGCAAAGCTGCTCACCATTGAAGGCCAGCAAGTCTCCCTCAACGATATTGAGCACCGGATCCTGCGGCCGCTCTGGCGCGACAACCGGATACACTATGCTGTTAACTGCGCCAGCCTGGGTTGTCCTAATCTGCAGCCAGAGGCATTCACATCGCGAAATACGGAAACCCTGCTCCAAAAGGCGGCGCATGAGTTTATCAACCATCCACGGGGCGTGTCATTTGACAGCAACGGGATGCGGGTATCGAGTATCTACTTCTGGTTCCGGGAGGATTTCGGCGGTTCGGAAAAGGGAATAATTGCACACCTGCAGAAATATCTGTCACCCGAAAACCTGGCACAACTCAACAGCGGGAAAAAGCGCTTGAGTCACCGGTATGACTGGAAGCTGAACGAATAGTCTCTAGTATATTGGGCCCAAGATCGTTTGAGCCTGTTTTTTAATTAAATTCAGACGGATGTGGTGGGGTGCTGTTCTGATCTGGTATACGCCTTGTCTCTCAATGCTCGGCCGGATTTTTCGTTGACAGCCCCTGCGGTGGTTCATTATAGTTTTTTTGTGTCAGGATTCGGGGTGGCCTTTAACAGCCACCCTGATTTTTAGCACGGGCTGAAAAAGATTTCCTATCACCCCGCCGATGCTTTTGGCACTGACTTTTTCATGGACTATTTGCATCAGAGTAAAAGTCTGGAGCCAAATAATTCACTTGAGAGCCATCTTTATAAAAGAGAGCCTTACCTACATTTTAAGGAAGTTGTTAAGACGAAGATGATCGAGTGTGTTTTCACAATTGATTACGAGATATTTGGAAATGGAGAAGGCTCACTCAAGGAGTTGGTTTATACTCCTGCAGAGAGATTGATATCACTTTTTCATAGGTGGGATGCCCGCTTCGTGCCATTTGTTGAAGTTGCGGAATTTGAACGAATTGAAGCGGAAGGCTCTGATCCGGCCATCGACTTGGTGAAGCAGCAAATAAAAAAATTTCATGATGAGGGCTTTGAATTAGGCCTGCATCTGCATCCCCAGTGGTATAATGCCAAATATGAAAATAACCGCTGGCTGTTGGATTACAGCGAATATAACCTCTGTGTATTATCCAAAGAGAAAATAACGCAAATTGTCGAAAGGGCAACCCGCTATTTACAAAACATAATCGGAGACCCTGATTTTATCCCTTTATCTTATCGGGCTGGGAACTGGTTATTTCAACCAACCAAAAATATAGCGGAAGTGTTAGCGCAAAAGGGCATAAAAGTTGATTCATCTGTTTTCAAGGGCGGCTTACAGCATAAGTACTCTCTGGATTATCGGAAAAGTTTAACAAATGGGTACTACTGGAAGTTTTTAGACGATGTCAATATCCCCCACCCTGTTGGAACATTACTTGAGGTGCCCATTTATACCAAAATGGTACCGTTCTGGCAGATGCTTACATCTAAACGTGTGGGAATGCAAAGGAAAGCCACCACACTCTCTAAAGCTAAAACAGGAAGACTGCAGCGTCTTCAGGATTATTTAAGGCTGACGTATCCGTTAAAGTTTGATTTTTGTAGAATGACACGGGAAGAACTGAACAGGATGCTGGACAGAGTAGTGCAGGAGGATCAAAAGAATCCATCAATATACAGGCCCCTTGTTTTAATTGGTCACACAAAAGATCTGGATGATTTTGATACTGTTGATTCTTTTCTTTCCTCTTTGAGACAAAAGAAGATTCCCATCGTCACATTTGAAGCAGTTTATGACAGGTGCAATTCATAAATTCGTCATGAATTGCCGTCGTTAAGATAACTGCCCGCTTTATTGACGAATGCCTGCAAATTCCCTTCACTCTGGAAACTTGATAAGAGATATGCTCGCAAAAAAAATTGAAATTACATGGCATCCAGGAATGTCCATATATGCCTCGGAACCATTTTTAAAGGCTGTAGGCGATGAATATGGCTGGCTGGGCGGTTTTGATAATTCTGGACAGCTCTGCTGTATATTGCCCTATACAATTATTAAAAAAGGCTTTTTCCGTATGGTTCGTTTTCGGGTTGAAACTATTGCTTTAGAAAATGAATTTGCGGTTCAGGAAGAGAAGAGATTTTTAAACAGTGTCATAGATTTTTTCCGGGATAGTGGAGCGGATATGATTATCCCCGCAACAACAAATACCATATTCCGCACCTATCCTGATGGTGCTGTAATTGCTCCTTATGGTACGTACCTGATTGATTTAAACCAACCGGAGGAAACTCTTTGGCGCAATCTTAACACCAGTCACAGGCGAAATATACGTCGCGCCAAAGATAGTGGAGTTGAGATTAAAGATGGCATGCCGCAGATTAAAACAGCTTATGAATTGGTGCGGGAAACATTTAAAAGGTCATCAATGCCTTTCATGGGATATGATGATTTTTCCCGTATGGTGAGCAGCCTGGGAGAAAATATAAAGATCTTTGTCGCAGAGCATAAGGGTGAAGTCCAAGGTTGCACAGTGGTGCCTTTTAGCCAACACAGAGCCTATTATGTATATGGCGGCAGCTCTCCAAAACCCTTGGCCGGCGCAAATAATCTACTGCACTGGCATGCTATACAAGAATTTAAGAAGTTGGGTGTAAACCATTATGATTTTGTAGGCACAAGAATTAACCCGGAAAAAGGCTCTAAGCAGGAAGGGATCATGACGTTTAAAAAGCGGTTTGGGGCTGAACTTGTCCAGGGATATATGTGGAAATATCCTCTTCATCGTCTGAGTTATGCAGCTTACGCCATGGCCGTTCGTATACTCAGAGGAGGGGATATAGTAGATGCCGAAAAACATAAATTAAAAAAACGATAAACATGCTATTTTAGACCGATCCTTTTTCTTTGCCAGCCTTGCTCTGTTGGGATCCTGAACCGGTTTCTGCCTGGTATCTCAATTAGCGATCTGATTTTTTCTTCATATCCTGTCCGGTGGTTCATTCTCGGTTATCTATGTGCCCGATTTCGTGGTTTGCTCGGCCTCCACGATTTACAGCGGGTGCTGAAAAAGCGACTGCTTCGCACCAAATGACCCAATTATTGCTCCTACCATTTTGAGATTATTAATAACTTTCTACACCGAAAGGAGTAGAAAATCTCTCCTTCGCCGCATAATAAATACTCCCTAATATCATCCCTTATCTATTTAAAAATACTCCCTAATATCATCCTCAAGGGCGATTCTCCCAACGTGACCAATTTAGTATAAATAAATTGGGTTAGCAGGTTTCGGGGCGGTTTGCAGTGCCCGCCCCGGCTTCTCACATGGGCTGAAAAGACTTATATACACAAAGCATTTTTTCAAATAACCATCTGAAATCTATCACTTTTTCGCATGGGAAGGAGGTGAAAAAAATTCGCGGAAACCAATTTTTAACGAAAGTATTGGATGATAGGATGTCTTGAAAAACATGAGAGAGGGAGGTGAAGTATGCGAAAAAGAGAATTTTCAATTGGATCAATACTATTTCTGGCGGTCCTATTGGCAGGACTGCTGCCGGGTTCCACTGCCCGGGCTGGATCATCGTTCTGGTATGGGGGAGATATTACCGAAGTTTTCGACCTTATGCCTGCAAGCTTTTTATTTCCAAATGCAGCCGATAATTTACAAACGTGCCTGTCGGATCCAACCATAGGACTCCCCATGGGCCCCGTCATGTCGATGATGGTAGGATTCGACAATTTGGGAGGAGATGAGCGTGGTTTTCAAATGTGGGAGCAAGGAGAAACCTGGGATGGATACACGCTGTTGAGTATTTTGCCCGGCAAACCATGTACTGAAAATCCAGCTCTGGCTGGGCAGATATGTTCGGCTGTACTTATTGACATGGATGGCTCGTTGGTACATGAATGGCCTGGCGTGACATTCCCTGCCAAAATGCTTCCCAATGGGGACGTTATGATGGGATATGACATTAACAGGGAAACGGAGAATATCTCTGAGCTTGTCCAGTATGACTGGTGTGACGAAAAGGTATGGAGTTTTAACTTGGCAGCAGAATCCTTAGGTGGTGGTGTACTCGAAGATGACTTATGGCAAACTGATTATGGAATCACCAACTGTGGTGCTCCTGGTCCTCCTATAGGTACAATTCCTGATGGTTCAGCAATATGCACTGGTGGTCTTTTTCCGGGTCCTCCTGTTACCGCTATATATCTGAAGAATCCAGGTGATGATGTTCCCATTGGATGGCATCACGATTTCCAGAGAGAGGGGAGTGCTACCGGGTACTATAGCCCCGGTGCTGGTGCGATGGCCAGTGGCAAGTCCCTGATCCTGTCCATGACCTATCCTGATAGAGCCGAGACACCGGAAATCGGTGGACCTTTTCGCCTGGCTGATGATACCATTTATGAGGTCGATGCAGATGGCAACCTTCTTTTCCGGTGGTATGCACGTGATCACATAGAAGAGTTCGGATTCACTGAAGATGATAGGGAGACACTTAGAAATAATCCATGGCCTGCATATTCGGATATGTCAACTGACTATACCCACTTCAACAACGTTAACAAGGTCGGAAATAACATTCGTTATGATAATGGCGATATCCGCTTCCATCCGGACAATATCATCTTTGATTCCCGGTCGCTGAATATTGCAGGTATAATCGCCCGCCACGATTTTCCCTCGCATGGTATCTCGGAAGGTGACATCGTCTGGAAGATAGGCCCCTACTATAAGGACGGCTTTCCGGAGAACAAGCTCGGCCAGATCATTGGAATGCACCATCTTCATATGATCCAGCAAGGTCTTCCCGGTGCAGGAAACATGCTGGTATTTGATAACGGTGGAGGAGCTGGTGTTGGTCCCTTGATTGAGGGGTTGCCAGGTACCATTTTCAATACGATGCGCTACTATTCCCGGGTCATCGAGTTCAATCCTGTTACCATGGAAGTTGTCTGGGAGTATACAAATAAAGAAGCGGGTGATGCAAATGGGGAAGACCAGCGCAAGTTTTTTTCTGCCTTCATCAGCAGTGCACAGCGTCTCAAAAATGGTAATACCCTAATTACAGAAGGGGCTGGCGGCCGTGTTTTTGAAGTGACTCCAGATAAAAGAATTGTCTGGGAATACTACAATGAGTATAATTGCCTCATGGCTCCGGGTTGTCCCGCTGAGGGTACTGGTCTAGGTTTTCTGGGTGGCTGGGCTGTTTACCGCGCCTACCGTATCCCTTATAAATGGAAGCCCAAAAAGATAAGTTGCGATTGATACATAACTATTACTTGCTATAAAAGATACCACCAGGGCGGCATCCAACGGGTGCCTCCCTGGTGCTTATGATGCCGAAAGTTTACCTTATCCTTGGTCTTAAGGAATAAGCCGATAAGATTCCTCCTATCAATTCCCTTTCCCTTGTTCTTGTCACTGGTAAGATCATCAGAAAATTACCGCCCTTATTGAATGCAGGTTTTCCTCCCGGATGATTGTTTTAATTATTGGTCTAGTACCAAGGTACAATGGATTTATTGTCTGTTAGATATATAATTACTCCTTAAGGATTAGATACTTTTCCCCCGTCTTCATGTATATATAAATTTATACATATTTTTTTATCCAGCGAATTTTTAGTTTATGGAAAAGATGAAAGTCAAAGAAGAAACTGGCCCCATTTATGTCAAAGTGCCCGAGGTAAAGCCCCAAAGGATGCGTAATCTGTCAGAAGAGAAAAGAGGAGGGCTGAGATTGCCATGACAGCCTACATAGTGAACGGTAAACGTTCGGCAACAGGTCGATTTAACGGGTTTCTCGCCTCGCTTTCTCCAGTGGAAGTGAGCGCGATTGTGATCAAAGAATTGATGGAGAGTTCCTCCATAGATGGAAATAATGTCGATGAGGTAATCATGGGCAATGTGCTGCAGGCTGGGCAAGGGCAGAATCCAGCGCGGCAGGCCGCTGTCAAAGCCGGGTTGCCCTACCTTGTGCCCGCCCTTACGGTCAACCAGGTGTGCGCATCGGGATTGAAGTCTGTAGCACTTGCTGCGCAGGCGATTACCTGCGGCACGGCAGATGTGATCATTGCCGGTGGCATGGAGCATATGACAAGCGCCCCGTATCTCCTTAAGCATGCCAGGTGGGGACAGCGTCTGGGACACGGTGAAATGGTTGATTCCATGGTCTGCGATGGGCTCTGGGACAGTTTTTATGACTGCCATATGGGAATCACCGCAGAGAACGTTGCCAAGAAATTCAGCGTCTCACGGCAAGAACAGGATGAATTCGCCGCAAGTTCACAGCAAAAGGCCTGCATGGCAATTAAAGAAGGGAAGTTCAAAGACGAGATCATCCCCGTGACAATCAAACAGAGAAAGGGCGCTGACATACTTTTTGACACGGATGAAGAACCCCGTGCCAGCACAACCGCAGAGGCGCTCGCAAAACTAAAACCTGCATTCAAGAAGGACGGGACAGGGACAGTCACGGCCGGAAACGCTTCCTGTATAAACGACGGCGCCGGAGCGGTGATCGTCGTGTCAGAAAACAAAATGAGAGAGATGCGACCCGACTGGGCGTTTAAAATCATTGCGTCGCATACCATTGGACTGAGTCCGGATTATATGGGGCTGGGCCCTATAGGTGCTTCACGGGGCGCACTTGAGAAAGCCGGATGCACGGTCAATAATCTTGATCTGATAGAAGTCAATGAGGCCTTTGCAGCAACGTCGATACAGGTGAACCGCGAGATGGGATGGGATCTGGATAAAGTGAACGTGCTGGGAGGTGCAATTGCGCTGGGCCATCCCATTGGCGCCAGCGGTACACGGATTCTTGTAACTCTCCTGCATGAAATGGTACGCAGGGATGTTTCCATTGGCCTTGCGTCAGTTTGTGTCGGAGGCGGACTGGGAATGGCGATAATTGTTGAAAGGGTAGCTTAGAAAAGGAAAGGTCACACATGAAAGTTGGTATCGAAGCCATAGCATTCCACAGCCCGCAGCACTACATCGAATTGACAGACCTGGCGAAAGCAAGAGATGTAGATCCCGATAAATTTACCAAAGGCCTGGGCCAGATAAGAATGGCTGTGGCAACGCCGATGGAAGACACCGTGACGTTTGCAGTTAACGCAGCGCTTAAGGCCCTTAAAAACTTCGACATTGACCACAAAGATATCGGCACGCTTGTGGTGGGAACTGAGTCAGGTGTGGATCACAGCAAACCAGTTGCCGTTTATGTGCATGAAGCACTCGGGTTGCGTTCCAACTGTCACACCTATGAGACCAAGCACGCATGTTTTGGTGCCATGGCGGCTGTCTTTTCTGCCAATGACTGGATATCCTGTGGTCGCGCCAACGGATCAAAGGCGCTGGTTATCGCTTCCGATATTGCCCGCTACCCTATGGGTGATCCCGGCGAGCCAACCCAGGGAGCAGGCGCAGTCGCGATGGTCATTTCAGACAAACCGAATCTTTTGCAGTTTGATTCAGAAATCAGTGGTAATTATACAAAACACGTCATGGATTTTTGGCGGCCGCTGTACTCCAAAACAGCATGTGTCAATGGGCATTACTCCATTGAGTGCTATCTGAATGCCCTTGAAGGTGCCCTTACAGACGCTTTACATAAATCGAGACTTCCTAAACTTTACAGAATGGATCAGCTGCAGGCTTGCCTGTACCACGTGCCCTTTGCCAAAATGGCTGCCAAAGCGCACCACCGTCACTTTGAGGTTGACGCAGGGGAAAAAATAGACAAAGAGAGTGTACGGTTTGCGGATGTCAAAAGATCTTTCAGCCAAAGAACCGCCCCTTGGCTTTCACTAAACGCAGTCGTTGGCAATATATATACAGGTTCGCTTTTCTTGTCGCTCATGGATTTACTGAGGAATAACATGAGCACCGACCTCAAACAGATAAGCATGTTCTCCTATGGCAGCGGGTGCGCTGCATCCATGAACATCGCTTATCCAACAGTAGGATTTGAGAGATTCAAGAACAATATAGATCCCGAACCAGAATTAGCCGCTCGCCGGAAGCTTGGTATTGAAGAATACGAAAATATAATGAAAATCAATGACTCGCTGGGCATGGGCAACACCGAGGAGTTTCGTGCCGACGAATGGGATGTTACAGGCAACTTCCTCTATTTAGGCAATAAAAACCATATTCGTCGCTACAGCGGCCTTTAGTGTGGCCCAGCTTAAAGCCGATAATAATACGATGACAAACCTGCCCACTCACCAGTGATGACTCCAACATATCGTTAAAGAGCAGTGAAAAATGGACACGATGCTTTCAGAAGATATTCTCGCCATTATCGGCGTGGAAAAAATACGACAGTACGACGTTACGAAAAAAGATATTAAACGCTTTGCCCAGGCGATTGGCGAAATAAACCCGATCCATTTCGATGAGGACTACGCGAAAAGCGCCGGGTACGGTGCTGTTGTTGCTCCGCCTCTCTTTTGCCAGATGTTCACATTCGAGGATGTGCCTCCCGAGCTGCTGCCGAGAGATGGATCACCCATAGAAATAGATGTTCCCATCCCAGCCCAAAGAACGGTTGGCGGAGGAAGCTCTTACGAAATCTTCCAGCGGGTAAAAGCAGGGGATCAAATAACTTCAAAATCAACATTGAAGGATATTTCCACCAAGGAAGGCAAAAGTGGACTCCTTTATTTTGTTGTTGTCGAAACAGAGTTTTCCAACCAACACGGCGAATTAGTCGCCAAAGAAACTGCGACCTACATTAAGCGCGTATAGGTATCGGGTGGGTCAATGGAACAAGAAAAACTGTGCTGGGAGAACATATCCGTGACAACGCCGATACCTGAATTGGTTGTCTGCCCTGATCACAAACAGGTATTCATGTTCAGCGCGGTTACGTGGAACAGGCATCATATTCATTACAGCAAGGATGCAGCCATCAGTGAAGGATTGCCGGATATTGTCGTACAGCGGGGTTTGATTGGAAATTTTCTTGCCCGGCTTATAACAAACTGGGTTGGAGATAGTGCTGAATTGCGCAAGCTGGCCTGGAAAGTTACACGCAGTGCTTTACCGGGAAAAGATATTGTCTGCCGGGCCAAGATTACGGAAAGATTCGACTCAGAAGACGAAAGGTACCTTATATGTGAGGTTACAGCTTCGAACGAGAAGGATGAACTCATAGCTTCAGGTGACGCCACGGTGGTGTTCACCGTTAATCATACCCCAAGTTAAATGCCACGAATAAAAGCCGCATATAGGTTAAACGACCTGCGATCCCGTTTTGGCGCATGGAAAACACTCAAACATGCGTTCTCTCGGCTCATTAACAAGTTAATCTATATTGACTGCCTGCATATTATCGTCCTCAACCGCGAAAACCTGAAACCGCTAAATCCCGGAAAAACTGGCAGATTGAGCGCACGGATCGCGATGCTGGAAGATCTCAAAGAAATGGAAAAGCAGGGATGCTGGAACATTCCCCCCAAAAAAATTGAAAGGTTCAATCAGGGAGATTCCTGTCTGCTAAGCTATGTTGACAAGAAGTTGGCTGGCTACACATGGGTCCACACAAACGGATGCCCTGAGCTCATGCCGGGCCTGAAACTCAGCATGCCCCATGAATATTTATACAATTATGATGCATTTACCCATCCTGAGTATCGCGGCTGCGGCCTGCAATCCTTTCGTCATCATGAACTGCTTAACAATCCCCGATGGAGGGACAAAAGGGGGTTGTTGGGCTTTGTAATACCTACAAATTACAGCTCCAAGATAGGACAGTCAAAAAGCGGGTATAAAAGGATAGGGAAAGTGTGGTTAGTAGGCTTGAAAACCAAGTTTTACGCTCATATTGAAAAAGATCTCCGGGGCATGGGGATTGAGCGCATACATTGTCCCGCGTCAGCAAGAACAAGCAATACGTCACAACAAGCTATTTAATTCAGAAAGTCTATTACCAAGAGCACCAACGTGGTGGATAAATCTGTGTGCCGTTGGTTGCGTTTAAATATATGCTTTGTTCATCTCCAAATCATTACATTACTTCCGTTCTCATTTTAGGGAAAACAAGAAAATAAATTATAAAACACATCTTTGTCGTTTTTATCCTTGTCGATGTTTTCATTTCAGGTCCCTTTTTCCTCCATCCTCTCAGCAAATATGATGTTCACCAGATCTTTGGTGAAGCGATCTATAAAATCGAGTCAGATGAAAGAGTACATGCACTAACATTTGATGATGGCCCTTCTCCTCCCTATACTGATGATATATTGTTATTACTAGACAAATATGATGCTTACGCTACTTTTTTCGTGGTTGGGAAATACATAGAAATGTATCTAGATGGAGTGCGAAAAATTATACAAAAAGGACATGAAATTGGAAATCATTCATGGGATCATGCAAAATTAGTTTTTAAAAGCCGCCCATATTTCATAAATCGTGAAATTCCATCTACTGATTCAATAATTCGTGAAATGGAATGGAAGCTGTGGAGTTGCTGCTTAAAGAATATAGTTCAAAAGGAATCAAATTTGTGACAATTTCAGAATTATTAAAACTTAACCAGCCACAGCAAAATAAAGTTACAGCACATTGACCTGTTTTTGATAAAATTCAAACTGATGAGGTGGTGTGCTGTTTTGTGACGGTTTATACCCGGGATCACGTTGAGCGAGGGGATTTTTCGTTAACTGCCTGTCCGATGATTTATTATAGGTTGTATATGTGTCTGGATTCGGGATGGTTTGCTATGGCTGCCCCGATTTTCAGCGGATGCTGAAAAACGATTTCATATCCTTTCACCCACCCTGCAACTTTCTCTCAACGATATCAAGAACCAGTTGCCGCGACCGGTGTGGCGGGACAACCGGGTACGCAAGGTACCTTCTGCTGGTAACTGCGCCAGTCTATGTTAGACTAATCCGCAGCCACAGATATTCACTACTCGAAATACTGAAATGCTGTTGAACAAAGCTGCGCACCAGTTTATCAACCATCTACGAGGTGTCAATTGACAGCAACAGGATGCAGGTTCCAAGTATTTACTTCTGGTTGCGGGTTTTCTTTTACATTGACATCCCTACTACCCCATTGGTAAACTTTTTTGTTTAGAATAAATTCAGCAGCGAGATTTACTCAATAATATCTTTTTACCGGGGAGCTAAATGTCTATACGCGAAGATGCAATAAGCAGGGTCACATCACCTCTTTTTGAGGCGTGCGCCCTAAATGAATCAATATCCCTTGACCAGCTCATGGATGGCATTGCCAGAGGAGAACTGGTCATTACCAAAAACAAGAACCATCACTTTGAGAAGATAATTGCCATCGGCAAGAATGTATCAACCAAGATCAATGCCAATATCGGATCATCAAAAGATCTGCCGGAGCTCCACTCTGAACTGCAGAAGCTCTGTGTGGCTGTCAAAGCCGGCGCTGATACGGTCATGGACTTGAGCATGGGCGGCGACCTGGATGAAGTGCGCAGGGGGATTCTCGCCCAGTGCCCGGTCCCCTTGGGAACAGTGCCTATCTACCAGGCGGTGGCGGAAACCGTAGAACAGCAGAAAAAGGCGATCGTCGACGTCGAGGTTGACCATATTTTCAGGACTATTGCCAAGCAGGCCGAAGACGGAGTGGATTTCATGACCATCCACTGCGGCATCACCAAAAACACCCTGGAGAGAATGAACAGCCAGCCGCGTCTCATGGGGGTGGTCAGCCGCGGGGGCTCATTTACCATTGAATGGATGAGCTACCATGACAAGGAGAATCCGTTATACGAAAACTTTGATGATCTCCTTGCCATTCTCAAAGAATTCGAAGTGACCCTGAGCCTGGGGGACGGAATCCGCCCGGGCTGTCTCCTGGATGCCACTGACCGCAACCAGGTACAGGAACTCATCCATCTTGGAGAGTTGACGGAACGGGCCTGGGACGCTGGAGTGCAGGTGATCATTGAGGGCCCCGGACATATGCCCATGAATCAGATCGAAGCCAATGTCCTCCTCCAAAAGCAGCTTTGCAAAGGTGCACCATTTTATGTTCTCGGACCGCTGGTCACTGATATCGCTCCGGGGTATGACCACATAACGGGAGCGATAGGCGGTGCCATTGCCGGTGCTGCCGGGGCGGACTACCTCTGTTACGTAACCCCGGCTGAACATCTCAAGCTGCCGAATGTGGATGATGTTAAGGAAGGTGTTATTGCCTCAAAAATTGCGGCCCATGCGGCTGATATTGCCAAAGGACTGCCAGGTGCCATAGACAAAGATATTGCCATGGCCCGCTGCCGCAACAATCTTGACTGGAAAGGCCAGATAGAACTGTCCCTTGACCCGGAAAAGGCCAGGCGCTTTCGGGATGAGGGAGGCACCTATAAAGGCGATGCCTGCAGCATGTGCGGCTCATACTGCGCCATCAAGGTCTTTAAAAGAGCCCAGAAAAAAAGCGCTCAAAAGAATTTGAACAATAACTAGGGAGGCTGGAGCAATGGATTTTTTAACGAAAATCGTCGAGTTCATTCACTCTACCCAGGTATTACAGCAGTTCAAAGAGGTTGATGCTCTTGGTCTCTTCACGAATCCCTGGTTCCTCGTGCCCTTTCTTTGCCTGATCGGCTACCTCCTCTACAAGCAGGACTTCCGTGAAATTATTGTTATTTTTATCGGTTTCGGCTGCTGGCATATATCCGGCACCGAGTACATGAACACCCTTATCGTTGGCGATGAAATTCAGCTGTCCAAGGTACTGCCTGTCGTCTTTGGTGCCGCCTGTATTCTCGGGGTTATAATCTATATGTACTTCGGCCGTTCAGACTAGTTTATGCAAGGCTCTATGGTTCCTGCCCTGAACGCCTGATGCTTACAAGCATACGCTCCGCTTTCGAAAAAGGAAGCTGGAGTCTTTTTGTTTCTGCCACATAAAAGTTGCCTTTCTCGAGACGGGTAAAATTCTCCATCTCCTGAGCCGCGCCAGGGCCTTTCATGCAGATGATTCTTCCCACCCTGGACAGATATGGCGCGGCAAGGCTGACAAACTCATGCATATCTGCAAAGGCCCTGCTGGTGACAAATGAAAACTGTCTGCCTTCAAGTTCCTCTGTCCGGGTATTTTCTCCAAGGCGCACAGCAAGTACTTCGACTTCCTGTAAAGCCAGCGTGCGAATAATATGCTTCAGGAAATAATACCGGTTCTTGCGGGGCTCAAGTAAAACTACGGAAAGCTCCTGGCATACAGTATTGAGCACCAGGCCGGGAAAACCCGCACCTGTGCCAACGTCCAGAACTGATTCCTGTGCTTGGTTTTCAGGTGGAAGTAAAGACAGCAGCGTCAGCGAATCCAGGAAGTGATTTTCCAGTATCTGCTCATCGCTTAGAGCCCTGGCAACCAGGTTTATCTTGCTGTTCCATTTTTTCAATTCAAGAAAATACAAAGCAAGACGCTCAAGGGCTTCTGCCTGGTTGCCGAGAGTAAGCCCCATGAGCCCAAGACCCTGGACCAAGAAGTGTTCTACATCGCTGATTGCTAACATGAAGAAGTAATAATTTATCGGTCACTAGGTATAAAACGTCGGACTACCGGAGTGCTTGAAACCTATAAATCCATACAGTTTAATGCAATATCTTATACCCTTGAGACCTTGACCCTCGAAACCTTGAAACCTAGTTCCCCTTCTTCATCCTCACTTTAACTGACATTGCATGGGCTGAAAGTCCCTCCAAATTTGCCAGGGCCATAATGTGCGGACCATCTTCAAGGAGTGCCGCCCGGCTGTAGGAGATAATACTGCTTTTCTTTAAGAAAGTTTCAACACCCAGGGCCGAGGAAAAACGTGCCGTACCCATGGTCGGCAGCACATGGTTTGGGCCGGCCAGATAGTCACCAGCTGCTTCGGGAGAGTAATCTCCAAGAAATATGGCTCCGGCATGCTGAATGGCTTGCAGCCAGGTATCTGGTTTTTCGATCATCAACTCCAGGTGTTCGGCAGCGATTTTATTGGCCAGTCCGATTGCCTCGACAAGATCATCAACAATTAATATCACCCCACGGTTCTTCAAGGCGGTTGTGGCAATTTCCCGGCGGCTCAATTCCTGCAGCTGGCGTTCAAGTTGGGAAACAACCTGCTCCCCAATTACAGAACTCGTTGTCACCAGCATCGCCAGGGCCTGGGGATCATGCTCTGCCTGTGCCAGCATATCCGCAGCAATATAGACCGGGTTGGCAGAATCATCTGCCAAAATCAGGACCTCGCTGGGACCGGCAATCATATCTATGCCTACGATACCGGCAACCTGTTGTTTTGCTTCGGCAACATACTGGTTGCCGGGACCGACTATCACATCAACCCTTGGAATGGATTTGGTACCATAGGCCAATGCAGCAATGGCCCAACTGGAACCGACCTTGAAAACTTCATCGATGCCAATCTCACTAGCTGCAACCAGCAGAGCAGGATGCACCTCTCCTTTTTCATTAGGAGGGGTCACCATAATTCGTTTCTGAACCCCGGCAATGCCAGCAGGGATGCCATTCATCAATACTGAAGAAACCAAGGGTGTTTTACCTCCCCGTCCTCCGGGAACATAGAGCCCTGCTGCAGTAACAGGCCTTACCAGACGTCCGGTGATTGCTCCGTCATCACGCGTCAGGGTCCAGGATTTTTCCAGTTCCTGTTCATGAAAGAATTGCAAGCGCTCGATAGCCAGGGACAATGTTTCCTTAAATGAAGCTTCAACCTGAGAATGGGCCCTGTCAAATTCCTCCTGGGTCACCTGAAGCTGGTCTCTCTGAAAATTGGGAGCATCAAATTTCCGGGTATATTCCATCAGGGCATCATCTCCTTTTTCCCTGACTGCTGCCAAAATTTCCGCAACCGCCTTAGTGCAGCTTGTGTCAGTCTCCTGAAACCTGTTAAGCAACTGCGCTATCACCTCCTGCCCGGAACCAGTGGCTGACTTAATTGGTGTTATTATCATAGGATACACCTCATCTATGCAGTATCTTCCTCTCTGAAGTTCTGGGCGGTGGGATAGCGCCGTCCATAGCCGAAAGCCTTGGACGTAACCTTTAAGCCCAATGGCGCCTGCTTACGTTTATATTCATTGACCCTAATTCGTTTTACAATATTTGCAACAACGTGACGTTCAAAACCCATTGCCGCTATTTCGTTGACACTTTTATTCTGCTCAAGATATGCCTGTAAAATCGGATCCAGAACAGCATAGGGTGGCAGGTCGTCCTGGTCCAGCTGATCGGGGGCCAGTTCGGCTGAAGGAGGTTTTGTAATAATACGGGCCGGTATTATATCTTTTTCCCGATTGATATAGTGAGCCAGTTTATAGACCAGCAGCTTGGGGATATCCGATATGACAGCCAGGCCTCCACTCATATCTCCATAGAGGGTACAGTAGCCCACTGCCATTTCCGACTTGTTGCCCGTTGACAATAAGAGAGAACCGTATTTATTGGATAGGGCCATAAGCAGATTGCCCCTGATGCGTGCCTGCATATTCTGTTCTGTTATATCAACCTTTGCTGTTTCAGAATTTCCAGATGCAGAAAAAATATTTGCCAGGCTTTGTTTAATAGCTGAAAATACAGTCGAAATTGCAATAACTTCAAACTGGCAGTCAAGATTTTCTGCCAGTTGTTTTGCATCTTCAATACTTTCAGCAGATGTGTAAGGAGACGGCATGGCTACACCAAGAACATTCCCTGCTCCAAAGGCCTCACAGGCAATAGCACAGGTTACTGCTGAATCTATGCCGCCGGAAAGCCCCACGACTCCCTTGGAAAAGCCACACTTGGCACCATAGTCCTTAACTCCCATGACCAAAGCAGCAAATACTGCTTCTGTTTCCTGCAGACTCATTGCAATGGCATGCGGAACTGATTTCTCGTCATGGATCTCCAAGATTTGCTGTCCACTCACCTCACCCGCCAATGTGTTGGTATCCACAACAACCATATCCTCTTTGAACCTTGCAGCCCGTGCTCTAATGCTGCCATCGGGGGCCATGGCCACGGACCAGCCGTCAAAGAGCAGTGAATCCTGGCCGCCGACCTGATTTACATAAATAAGGGGAAGGTTGTTGTTCGTGCAGACCCTTGTAAAAATATCATGCTTGACAGCTTCTTTATCTATTTGAAAGGGTGAGGCTGAAATATTTATTAGCAGATCAATTTTTCTGCCCTCGGCATGCAGGCTTGAAACTAGATCGCCAATTGGATCAGTTGCATAAAGCTGCTCCGGGAAAGAACCCTTATCGTTCCAGATATCCTCACAGACCGTGATACCCAAACAAATTCCTTTATACTGGCAGGCCTGACTCAGCCTGCCTGGCTCAAAGTAGCGAGCTTCATCAAATACATCATAGGTGGGAAGGAGTCTTTTCCGGGCAGTAAATAAGCGTTTGCCGTCTGCAAAAAGACTCGCACTGTTGTGCAGGGGTTTCCCGTTGGAATCAGTATGCTTTTCAAGATGCCCGCAGATAACTGCTATGCCGGAAATTTGGGAAACCATGACCTGCAGGGCCTTATCATGCTCAACAATAAAGGCCGGCCGCTCCAGAAGGTCCTGGGGAGGATAACCGCAAAGGGCAAGTTCCGGGAATACAGCCAAGTCACACCCCCTCTTCCTGGCCTTGTCAGCCCAGGAAATTATTTGGGCACTATTGTAGCGAAAATCCCCAATTACCGGGTTTATCTGCACCAAAGCAATATTCATTTTCCCACAAACCGTATTTGACCTGCTGCCTGTATTAAGAAGAGTGGCAAGCTCACTTTAAAAATAACAAGTAATATCCACTGCCAAATGGGTCACTCATGCTTGAGATTAAGTTGATTCGCTAATCATTGGTTGTAAAAACCAAGTTGGTGTGGCTAAGAACCAATTTCTTTCATTTCTCGCCTCAAATAATATTTAAAATTGCTCGATTAAAAAAATTTTACAAAATCCTGCAATTTCAGCTGAAGGAATCAGGGATCAGACAAATAAGCCATCTTCATCATCATCTCCAGTTCATTATCAAAAAAAACTTATGTTAAAAATCAGAATTGGTCGCGACTCTATATGCACGCTCAAAATCACTTGCATCAAGCGCTGAGCCAATCAACCTTAGCTTCCACGAATCATTTACAAACCCCTTTTCAATCCCTTTATTCAGGGGGGCCGCTGCATCTCCTGAAAAACTTTTCAAAAAGGAATTTCTTCTATCTAGAATCCAGCCGTGACCAACTCCTAACAGCTCATTATCTATAACAACAAATCGCCCAGTTTTTGCTTCCAGCAGGACATTCGTCGCTGAAAGATCAGGGTGGGACACCCGTATTTCAATTTTATCTTTGCCGCTTTCATATTTTTCCTGCCAGGATTTTTTGAATTCCCGAACAAAGTCAAGCACACACCACGGCTCAAGGCGTTTAATAAGATAATCTTGAAAATAACAGAATGCCCCTAAATGATGATCCGCCACCTGGATCAACTCTTTACTGTTTTGACATTCAGATAAAAATCTTTTAATTTCTTCTGCAGCGGAGGCGTTCAAGGAGCTATCAAGTTTTTTTACCGGCAAACCGTCGATCCATCCCTCAACTATATAATTTTTATCCGCCATAATGAGCCGTGGTAAGAACCTCTGGCCAAGACTAGTCGACTGAAGCCTCACCCTCAGCTTTGCATGGTCCGCAGAATATGAGCTATACACTTTAACCCTTTTTCCTTCGAAAAGTCCGGAAAATGAAACCCTACCTGCTTTTGTAATCCCCAGCTGCCGATATCCCCCCAGAGGCACCAAATCAGTAATCACTTTTCCGTTAACAGTTATTTCTCCAGGGCAATGCGGTTTATTATTGCTTTGACCAAATTTGCTAAGCTTTCGGCCTATGCGAATGAAACCTTTACCAATCTGCGACATTAAGCTCATTGCATTAACTCTGTACAAGTTCGATGTTTAATAGAAACTTTTGAATTTAAGCCTGGTTACCTGCGACTTTGCATTCAACTCTTTAAAGAAATCCGTAAACTTGTGTTTAATCTACATTATCCGTAAAGAATGGTCTAGAATGTAAGTATAAAACACACACTTTTCTCAAATTTGTTGTCTGTTCAGATGTTACCCTGTCATTTCAGCAATATCACATAGCTCGAAATTGGGCCCCTGAAACCTTTGAACGATTAATATAAGTTTTCCCATGGTATGATAGAGATTAGAGCACATTATATTGCTCTTATCTAGTCGAGCCTCCAATATCATTGGGGTCTATTTTCTGAAAGGGCAGTCTTCGATATTTTTCTGATATGATTACCACGAATAGGCAACACATCTCTCTTCACATCCAATTATAATCATTTGACAAAATATTTTTTTTTGTGTCATATCAAATAGTCTATCAAAACCTATGGTTAAGAACCCTTGCTCTCATGACTCCCACAAGAGCAGATATAAGATTATGTTAGACAAATCCCAGACAGATCCTGAAAAATTATAGAAAGAGAGATTCTAGATTTTAAATAGCAATAAGGAGATACTCGGTTCAATTAAATTCTTACAGCAGGAGAAGTTACCGGAACTTTATTTTAAGGAGAGATTATGCAATTCCGTGAGAAGTTTTTGTCTATATCATTGTTTGTGATCACATCGTTTCTTTGCGGTGATTTGGCTTTGGCAGCCGGGACTAACGTAACATCAAGTCTGCTGCTCAACCTTGGCATACAATACGACAATAATTTTTACTATGATGCTGTTGATGAAAGAGGTGTTACCACCTTTCTCGTGCAGCCTGGAATCGAATTGGGGTACGCAACCGGAAAAAGCGAAATTGCTTTTCGTTATACTCTCGATGCCAACTATTACGATGAGTCCGCTGAAGACGACTTTTACGGTCACACAGCTCTTCTCGATAGCAATTTTGAGATGACTGACAGACTGTCTTTTAACCTTTCAGACAACTTTGTTAAAACGCGGGATTCCGCTGAACTAGATCCTCTCGGAAATATTGCAACCCGTGATCAATATTATCAAAACAGGCTGAACGCGATATTCGAACTTGATTTTAAACCAAAATTCACCACACAATTCGGATATCAGAACCGGATTACGGATTACGATGACGATACAAGAGAAGATTCCAAGGGACACATGGGCTCTTTCGACCTTATTCATTATCTGAACAGATCCACATCCCTTGATCTTGAATACCACTACTGGAATATGAATTATGATGGTCCTTCTTCCGACTATACCTCAAATCAATTATCGCTTGTCGTCAGAAAAGAATGGAGGATTACTGGCCTGGAGGCCGCGGTTGGCTATCAAAATCGCGCATTTAAAGCCGCAGACCAGGGCGATATTGACGTTGTACCCTATCGACTTACCCTACTGGGAGAGTCTTCTTCAGGAAAAACAAGGTATTCAATCTCCGCTGCTAAAAATTTCAACTTACGTAGTGATGATGGCTATTACGAAGCAAACAGATTTTCTGTGAGACTGAATCGTGACCTGACAGTTAAAATCACTCTGGGGCTTAATGCTTATTATCAGAAAAGTGATTATGTATATACGATTCGGGCTGATGATTCTTACAAAATCATTGCTGATATAAACTTTCAGATACGTGATAGACTGGCATTTTATTACTCGGTCGGCTTTGAGAACAGGAATTCAAACATACCGTCTGCAGAATACGAAAATGCAATGACTATGGGCCAACTGCGGTTTACTCACGATATCGCAAAGTAGCAAAACAAGCTTGAGTGTTTTAAAGAAATTAAAATAAAAAAAGCAAAGCCGATATGGCTTTGCCTTCATTTTTTTTGGAAAAATTACTCGTGTCGAACGGCTTTCGATATTTCACAATAAATCAAATATCAAATATCTCAATATAAATTCCATGTAAAAATCCAAGTTATTTATAAAAGTTGCCAGACGGGCTTTCCAGGGGCGAGGAATTTTTTTGACAAAGAAACATCAGGATCATGAATCTTAACTATTTATCATTTAAGACAAAAATTGTTTTATACCACTTGTAGTCAATATAAATGATTTTAAATCTGTGGTGTTATCAATACTAAACCTTTTTAGCTCAAATAAATCTGAAAACTCATTATTCATTCCGCTAATAGTAGTGAGCGCGCAGGAATATCCTGATTCCATTATAATTAGTTTCGTTTTAGCATTAAAATCGCCACTAGCGCCATTAGGATAACAAAATAGCCTCGTATTGATTCCAGTTTCCCTTTCAATAATCTTTTTGGATACCGTCAACTCATTCTGTATAACCTCATTGTCATACCTAGCTAAAATAAGGTGTTTATGAGTATGACTGCCAATATTTACTTTTGATGTTTTTGCCATTTCCAAAACTTCGTTCCATTCCAAAGGCTCATAAATTTTCGGTCCGTTTGTCTTTTCAGAAATTCTAACATTTAATTTATCTTCTGTTTCTTTAATCGTTTTTTCAATAAGTTGATACTCCATGGATTTCAATCTAAGCCTAAGGCATTTTTCGCAGAAAATCTTATCTTGCCTGGTGTTTAATGGGAAAGTTAGTTCTTCGTCACCTATCCTTAATTTTAAATCTTTTGATTCAGTGTGATCTATTGTGTATTCAAGTCTATCGACCCACAAAAAGTTATTATTGTCTACAAAATCTGTAGTTAGAAAAATTGTTGCAGGAATATCAAATTCTTTAAAAATTGGAAACGCAAGGGTATAATTTGATTTATATCCATCGTCTATTGTAATTATAATCGATTTTTCCGGTAATCTTTCACCTTTAGTGCAACATTCGATATACTGATCAAGTGATATTACATGATAATGTTTTATTATATATTTAATTTGTGATCTAAATAGTTCATTGTTTATATGTTTTCCTTGATAATTCTCTATACCCTCGTGATTTTTTTTATCGGTAAATCCGTGGTACATTAAAATAATCGTTTCTTTTCTATTCAAAAATTGAAAAATCCTGTGTATCTGAAGATAATATAGACAATACGTTAAAAACTTTTTCATTGGTGTATATAAAGTTTTGTAAACTCCAATTTTTTTTAACCCTATTTAGTTAACAAAATTGGAGAGCAAAGCTAATTTTTTGAATAATTTATTTAGTTGATAACCAGCGCGAATAAATAGTTCACTATTTTGCACCCTGGCGAAAACAGCTTTTCTCTCCCTTGAGTTCAACGTCATTTGCTGCGAAAGGCTTTTCTTCCTTATTAAGATAGATAAAAGCCCCTGCATCCCAACATGTTCCATCCGCGCCTTGATCCGAGACAACAACACCTGCGGGCCAGACAGAGCCTGGCACCAACGCTTTACCAAACGAAGCACCAAGATCAGCCCCCGCATCTATCGCAGGACTCTGGTCTGATAATGTAAAATCACCCCTTGCTGGTTCGCTCAATAGGGGATCGGCATTCTGATTCCCTGTGTTTGTATCAGTGCCCGTTGGTTTCAATTTTTTTATAGAGGTTTTAGAACCACGATAATAAAGCACATAAGAAACGCCATTGTTGTAGATAACATTGTTTTCGATTGCTATTCCGGTAATTTGTTTAAAATTATCAACTTGTATGGCAATATCATGCATAGATTGCTGACTATTTAGTCCTGATGAGTGTATAATATTGTTTTTTATTTCAATATCTGTTGGAAACCTAGCCCCCTCTTCATCGATCTCAATTGCTGGTTCATCTGTGTCATAAAAAGTGTTATTCAATATTTTTATTCCAGATGCCTCAGATCGAGAGCCTGTAGGGGTTACCATTATAGCTTGACCTAGCGTTTTTCTGTAAGATGAATTGTTCCTTGCACCATTGAATATATTGTAACTGACTGTATTGTTATATCCCCCTAGCTGACTTCTTGCATGTTGATTTACACACAGGTTTCTTGTTATGAGATTTTCTTTAACTGCACCACCACCAGTATGATCTAAACCCCCGACTCCAAAACAGCGCCCATAAAAATCTCCTGACACATCATAATAAATATAATTTTCATATACTTGATTATATGAAGCTCCATCTGTTACCCCTGTATCTTGACAATAAATTATAACAGCGGTATGCGTGATGTTCTTGAATATATTATTTCTAACAGTATTATTCTGGGCGCATCTTAGCTGGACACCATCTGATGTATCACTGTAAAATGGTTCATGCTCTATTGGCACTGTATATAAAGAATCAAAAGTATTTCTGTAAATATCCCAATTCGTTGAAGGAGTATCTTTACTATATTGAATTTCCAATGTCCCTGTTACGATGTTATCATAAAAATTTACATAGTCAGAGGATTTTGCCTCTATTGCCTGTTCTCTGCCACCAATGATATGCAAGCCGTGAATATCAATATAATCAGAATTTGATATTGTCATTACACTAGGAAGGGTTTGCCAACCTTCCATATTGGAATAGAATCCAGACGGATTAGAAGTTGCATAAACATACAAAGTGCCACTCGTATAAGACCATCTGTATCTTGTATCGATATTGCCAACGTTTTCAGCTTCACCATATTCTTTGCCAGATAACCATAATCTTCTTGGGTCTTTACTCAATGAAATATACCAAGCATTTTTTGAGCCTGCCTGGGTCCAAGCCCCAGAAGTACTCCAGTTTGGTATAGTTGCCTGACTTGTAATAACCGGCTCTTCTCCTGAACCATAACTTGTTAATTCAAGTACTGTTTCAGATGAACAGGTCTTATCATTTAAATCCACCGTGCCCGTTGCTTGCCAAATAGTTCCTTTTTTGCCCTGGTAGGAATTCCCACAGAAATAACTGATAGACCATGTATTATAGGCGCCAGTTTGTCCAACCCCAGCAGCGCAATCCATACTCTTTCCGTCACCGTTGTGCTGGCAGTCAGGATCAATATAGTAAGTTGCGGCCATAGCCCAAAAAGGGGAAAATCCCACAAACAGAATTGTTAAAATAAAATGTTTCATTATTTTTCCTCCCAAATATCCATACAATAACCCTGGGTTATTATTCGATTAGAAACAATACGCTGACTTCGGATATATAAAGAAATATCAATTTTACGAAATCATATAATTATGGCTTTTCTCGATATAAATTTGGATAAAATCATATGAACTACAAGAAACAGTAATTGCTTGAAATTATGTAATTTGTGATGCTTGTTGATTTATTTACATAATAGAGGTTTGATAAATATGCTTCAGTATGTGGATAGGATAGGTTCATCTTTCAGTACTGAACAAGGATTATCCCATACAAGTTTCATAGCATTTTCCATCCCGATAATTTTCCCAGCAAGCTTCAATCCATTTGAGAGTTCCGGCCGCCTTGAATCTGTCGAATGGGCATCAGTAGCAATAAAGTGAACAGCCTCTTTTTTGAGGAGATAAATGGCGCAGGCCTGCTCATGTAGACCAAACTCACCGGTCAAACTGCCGGATGTAATTTGTACAAGGACATTCCCATAAAGCATATCAAACAACAGGTCCGGCCTTTTCATAATTGCCTGATTCCTTTCCGGGTGAGTAATTATTGGGCACAATCCATGCATTGCCAGAGAAAAAAGTATTTCTTTGCTATTACTGGGCAGGTAGTTATGGGGAAATTCAATCAGAATATAGCGGCTGTTATTAATTGTATAATCTTTCAAACGCGATGGGCTGAGCAGCGCAAAAACATCACCACCCAGTAGCACCTTAACCGGGATATTCTTCTTTTCCAAATGAATATTTAACTGGCTGATAAGCGCACGAAGCTTCACAGTCGGGTGGAGAATATCCTTGATATGGGGTGTAGCGACAATTGTCGTGATACCATCTTCTGCAGCTATTCTTGCCATGTCAATTGATGTCTGCATTTCGATAGGGCCGTCATCAATACCAGGAAGAATATGACAATGCAGGTCAATCATCTTTCCTTCTGCTTATGGAATGGAGGAGTCATGACTCTGTGCTTTCGTAATACTTTCCATAATAATGGGAATAGTCCTTACCGTAATAATATTTGTATTTTTTGGAATCAAAGTCGTTAACCACCATACCTAGAATATTAGCTTTGATATCAATCAATGACTTGATGCCCTTTTCAACTACATCATAGGCTGTTGCGGTTGCCCGGGTAACCACTATAACTCCATCTACTTCCCTGCTGATAATCAATGAATCGGTCACAGAGATGATCGGAGGCGAATCAATGATAATAACATCGTACTTGTTTTGTTGTACGCGCAGCAAATCCTTAAACCTCAGGGAACTCAACAGTTCAGAGGGATTAGGCGGCAATGGGCCTGCAGGTATGACGAAAAGGGAAGCAAGGGGGCCGGACAATTCTCCTCTACCACCAGCCCCAGCAAGATACGTGCTCAATCCACTCGTGCTGTTATCCAACTTAAATATTTTATGCTGCCGCGGTTTTCTCATGTCCCCGTCGATAAGCAGAACTTGCTGGCCAGTCTGGGCGATGGTTACAGCCAGGTTTGCAGCAATCAAAGTCTTGCCTTCACCGGGCACCATACTGGTGACAACGATACTTTTCGGAGGTTTGTCTGAGGAAGAAAGCAGCACCGAGGTACGTAAAGCCTTGAAATTCTCTTGGGCCGAATGTTTCCCATATAGGCTGATGAGTTCCTGTACAACCTCACCGTCCTTATCGAATTTACAATGGTCGATTACGCCGAGCATGGGCAATCCCAGTCGCTGTTCAGCCTCTTCCGGCAAATTTATGGTATTATCAAGGTATTCTATAAAAAAAGCTAGAGCAACACCACCGAAAAGACCAAGCACCAGGCCAAGAAGAAGGTTTATCTTTTTGTTGGGCTTATCCGGCGCAACCGGGGTTTCAGCCTGCTCGACAACAAAGACATTCACACTCTGTGATTGCTCGGTGACATTCTGCTCCTGCATCCGCGAAAAAAGCACCTCGTACAAAGCACGATTTGAATCAACCTCACGTTTCAATACTTGATACTGGACGAATTTTTCATTCGCACCAAGGGCCTCTGCCTTTGTTTTTTCAAGCAGGTTGCGGAGATTGTCTTCATTGGCCTGGGCCAGTTCATACTCATTCTTGATGGAATTGCTGACCCTAATTATTTCCTCTTTTTTCTTCTGCTGGAGGCGTTCAAGATCACTCAGCGTGCTAATCATAACTGGATGCTTGGGTCCGTATTTCTCAGAAAGCTCAGTAATCCTCTGCTGAACCCTCTTTATATCATCTCTGATGCCTTCAATTGCTTTGTCATTTATTATAACTGGAATGGACTCGAGAGAGAGGGAGCTGTCACTGCTTGCCTTTTGAATCTGTGCATAAATCGAATACAACTCTTTTCTTCTTGCCTCGGCTCGACTTAGCTGAGAGGAGAACTCAGAAAGTTTCTGAGGGATAACAGCAAGGCGGTCCTCAATGGTCACAATGTCATTGTCCCGCATATATTTTTGCAGGTTAGCCTCAGATTCTTTCAGCTTTTCTCTTTCCTCATCAGCTTTCTGGCTCATCCAATTCATGGTTATATTGGATGATGCCATCTTGAGCTCAAGAAGTTCTTCCATATACGCCTTGACTAGGGAATTAGCAACAAGTCTAGAAAAAACTGGGTTTTCACTCATAAAGCTGACGACAAAAACTCTGCTCTCGTTAATTGGCTCGACGCTGATGTTGGTACTGATTTTTTCGGCTATCCAATCATATTCTCGGATCACATACCCGTCAACCGGTGTGGCTGAGGCAGATTCTGTAGAGACAATTTCACCGCCTCCACTTTTGGAGAAATCCTTTAGCATTCCGACCACTTTCTGCAAAAAACCTGGACTTTTCTGCATATCAGGGAAATAACTCTGGTAGTTTTTCCCGAGATCAAGGTTTTTGACCACCTTTCTTGCCACACTCTTGCCTTTAATTATCTCTATCTGGGTCTCAATAAACTCAAGGTCCTGGGAGGAGCGGTAATACTTGCCTCCTCCGCCGTAAAGAGGATTGGCATCATTTTGCTCTATCAAAACCTTGGTAGTGGCCAGATACTTTGGTGTTGCTGTAAATGTAACGGTTGCAACCACCAGAAAGGTAATCATAAAAAAGCTTACAACAGTTGACTTTCTTTTCAAGATCACCCGGATGTAATCACGTAAATGTATTTCCTGTTTTTGCATATTCTGTTCTCTCGGGGAATTTTTTTATTTTTGGTTTCTACGACGGAGGGATATCAGGTCAGCGAGCATAGAGTTGACAGATTACTAAAAGGCTTACATGTTTGCAGGTTTGTACGCTTGCCAACATGTTCAAAAATAAGTTTCAGGCACTACAATTACATCATCCTGCAGAACCGGTTCTTCCATTGTAACATTCTTTAAGAGAACCTCCTTGCCATCAATTTTTCTGATAATTCCTATCCTACCTGCTGCCCCATGATCCGTCAGGCCTCCGGCCAGGGTGATGGCCATCAATACGGTCGGATTGTCCGCGTGCTTGTAAGAGCCCGGCTTTTTCACCTCACCCGTAACATAAAATACTCCGGCCTTGGCGACATAAATGGAGTCACCGTCCTGTATAGCAATGTTAAGAGAAGCTTCTCCTCTTTCTATAAGTTGTTCCATCTCTATGGTAATGACCTTTGTCTGATCCTCATCAATATGTGTTTTTCGTTTAATTGTAATCAAACCTCCCGCATCTTCGGTCAGACCGCCAGCCCTGGAAATCAATTCAAGCATGGTTATGGAGCCCTGCAACTCGAAAAGTCCAGGTTCGTTGACCTGCCCTAGAATTGTTACTTTTTTACTCCGGTATTCCGTGACAAAGACATTCACCTGCGGCGCGAGCAGGTAGCCGTCAGCAAGCAGGCTTTCAATGTAACTGGAAATGGCAGAAACAGCCATGCCGCCGACCTTGATCGGTCCCAGAAGCGGCATGCTGATAATACCGTCGCCACCAACCCGCACCGTGGTATCCAGCTCCTTATTATCATAAACCCTGATTTCCAGGATATCACCCTCACCGACAATATACTCCTGGCTGAAGGACTCCTCGTGGAAAACGATGCTGCAACATAAACAGAGAAAAATTAATATAATTTGCTTCATTTTTTATTCCATCAGTTCTTTTTTTGTTTGTACGTAATTAATAATTACTTTTAGTTACCCAATAAAACGCTATTTCACAATTTAATTTTCTACTCTCTAAGCACTTGCAATTCTGCAAGTTGCTTAATGGCCTGAGGGTTCCCTTGGTCAATAGTTAGGGCCAGTCGGTATTCTTTAACGGCCCGATGAGTGAATCCCATTTCCCTGTATAGATCCCCTGTTACAACCCTCAGGTCGGCATTAGCAGGAAACAACTCAAGCGCCTGCAGGATAACATCCAGGGCCTCCTCATATCGTTTCTGTTGGCTGAAGAACCTGCTGACCCTATAAAAATACTCCGGCCGCACAACTTTTTCATTATCAATATAAGCTAATGCCTGACGATAGAGGACAGCTGCCTGTCTTTGATCTCCCTTTTGATCTAAGTAATCGGCAAAGGCTAATAGCGGAACCACTCTGTCCGGAAGATTCCTGCGAATATCAGCATCTGAGATGCCTGTATCAACAAGGAATGCAATATCATCTACTGCTTTCCCCGGGTCCTGGGCAAAAACAGCGGTCATCACCTCCAGGCCCTTCTCGTTTTCATTAGCATTAAATAGAAATCTGGCATAATTTCGTTTGCGGTCAGACTCAATAAGATCACGTCTAATTCCGGCTCGCATCATGGAATCAGCCAAGCTGCGTTCGCCATTTTTGTCCAGGAAAACACCATAGTTCTGGAGATAGGTGGCCTGGGTCGGATTCAGCCTTATGGCTTTTTTGTAATATCTGGCAGCAGCTCCATCATTACCCATTTTATTATGGACATCCGCAAGGAGAAAGTAAATGTAAGAATTATACGGCGAGATTGACAGGGCACTATCTAATCGGACCGCAATATTCCTCAGCTCTTCTTTCGGTGTGTCCGTATTCCAGCTGGAAGGTATGAGAGTAGCAAGCTGGCTGTTAACCCGGAGATTACATATGTTCTCAGTCAGGCTGGCAAGCAGAAGGAAGCCTGTGCACAGCGCTATGGCAAACCCTACGCTGGTCTTTTGTTGTGGTTTCAACATGGTGGTCTTTTGACCATGGGAGCGGGTATGGGAGGCCGAAACGGCCAGCGCGAGAAGGAAGAAGAAGTAAAGTCCGTTTGCACCATTCTGAAAGTTGAAATCTCTAATAGAGTGTAAGACAATAGCCAGTATCCCTGCCAAAGAGCCCCAAGTTAAATACACCGCATATGAATCCCGTCGCTTTACCAAAACTTTTAATACCTGCCGGAAGACAGTGGCAAGAAACCAGCCAATCAGGACTAGACTGACAATTCCGCCGTTGGTGAGGGTTTCAATATAATCGTTATGGGCATGATAGGCAAAGTTCTCTTCTATAAACGTCCTATAGGAAGGATAGATATTGCCGAAGGTCCCCCATCCGGTGCCGGTAACAGGAAAGTCCTTTATTATCGAGATGGTATCGTGCCAAATAAGAGGCCTCGTTTCATGCAAATTTCCCTGCTGATCAAACATCATAACAGAACGCTGATCCATAGCATTAGAGCCAAACCAGCCCATAGCAAGAAAAATTACTGCGAACAGAATCAGCCCCAAGTATATTGAACCTTTCTTTTTCTCCCTCCGTGAAAGTACTGCCAACAATAAGAAACAAGAGAACACGAAACTGATCATGCCACCACGCGACATGCTGACGAAGATAGACAAAGCCATAAGCACCGCTGCAAAACCAAAAAGCAGGTAGATGTTAAAGTATGGATGAGCCAAGGAATAAGCTATTTGTTGCCGCCAAGAGTAACCATAATTCATAGGAGGCCGAAAACGGATAAAAAGGGCAATGGCAGGAGGCGCCAACATTTCCATATAACCAGCAAAGTGGTTGTGATAAACATAGGGCCCGGTAAAGCTGCTGTTGGCAGGCGCCTCGCGAAGCCAGTAGATCCTGCCATTATTTAGATACTTCTGCAGGATTGCCTGCAGGGCAATAATAGCGCAAAGACCCAACACAATGAGAACAGTTTTTTTCAGCCTTCTGCTGTCGGTCAAGAGTTGTACCGCTAGGACATAAAAAGAGACATAGGCACTGAAACGGATAAATTCTCCAAGGGTACTCCTGGGATTGACCGAAAGTGTGAGCCACGCCGGCATCTCGACGATTCCAATGGTTTCCTCATAGAGCACCAAAGTCTTCGGCGAAAGAAACCCCACCAGGCTGGCAGGAAGCGGTATCATCTGCAGGAGCATATAACAAAGAATAAGGCTAAGCGGTATTAAGCCTGGTACACCGTAGAAGGTTTTAAGATTCTTTGAACTGTAGAAATAGAAAAAAGTCGCCGCAAAGCAGGAAGCCTCCATAATGGCAAGTGACCATAACTCCACCGTGCCAAAGGCAAGCGGTGAAAAAATTAACAAAAACAACATAATATAATATGGTATTTTATTTTTCAAAGAAACAACCAACATGATTTAACTCTTAATAATCAGACCACAGGTTAACGCAATATTCTGCATTATTACCCAATTTCATAAGAACAGAGCGGTTTTTAATTGAGATTTAATTTAATTCTCATTGTTGTTTTTTAAAAGCCTGCTGAAACCATACATCATCCATGCCTGGCCCCATCTTATATATGGGATCCTATTTGTAAAAAACCTGGTCTTCTGATAATAAAAAAAACCCTCTCTATCCTGCATATGAGTAATCGCCCACCGGCCAATTTTATACGCCATTTCCATACTGCGGCTGTCATAGTCTTTCAACCTCTCACAGGTGACCATACCCTGAGCTGAGCAATGAATATCAATTGGATATAATGAATTATGATAATATTTAGGGCAACCATCTTCCTGCCAAAAAGTGTCCAGAAAATATCTGTAGGCATCCTTCAACTTATCCTCCCAAACATAATCATCGCATGCATCCATCCAGTCCTTTAAGGCGACAAGGTTAAAACCTGTATGGAAATTATCAATAAACTGGTGATGGTGTAATTCCCCATAAGGCCATGAAAAATCCGGATTAAGCGCTGCAACTGAATACTGCATCGCTTTCCTTGATTTCTCTAATAATTCAGGCCTACCGGTGTAGCTATATACTCTGCCCAGCAGGGCAGCCCCTAGCATATTGGCATTATGAATTCTTGCAGCTTCGTGCGGGATATATCCAAAACACAATTTTTCTTCCCCTTCAAAAAGAACAAGCGTTTTCAAAATAAATTCGCAGCAACCCTCTGCAATGTTTAATGCCTCTACATCTCTGGTCATATCGTAATAATCCAAAAAAGCATTGGCCACAAAAACCGTTGTTACTATGGTAGGTTTGCCCATGGGAACATAGAAAGCACGTGCCTGCCAATCAAAATTGTAACCCCAGGAAATACCTTCATATCCATCACACTGCATCCCACGCAATCGGTCCAGAAGAGCTTTCGCCTCCTCGATTTCATTGACAGCCAAAAGACTCATTGCAAAAAGACCTAGCCCTTTAGGATTCAACCCCTTGGGAACAAGTGTCAATTTTCTGAAATTAACAGGGGATCGCTTGAAAAACTGAATCCATGCAAGGCGTAGCAATTTGCTCCGATAAAGAGGAGAAGCTGAAAATATTCTTGAATTCAGACCGTCAAAAAGATCCCAGCCCTTAAAATCATTTTTTTTACAATAAGTGGCTAATGCCTGGAAAGATGTTTCGATCATGGGTCAATTACAGCCCAAACAGTATATTCCATCATGGATTTAGTCTTCAGGGCACAAATTCAATTTTTACGTTCACAAATCTGTAAGGTCGACTATTGGCTCAATAGTAGTGCTGCCAGGATGTGTTCTGCAAACTTTATACTGATATTGTTAGCTCTTGTGGTTTAAACCAAGTTTTCACTTATAAAAGTTGAACTACTCGTCTCACTATTCTCAAGGTTCTCACCGTTGGGAATAGATTGATAAATATCCATCATTCTCTTAGCAACCGCAGACGCCATGAAATGTCTCTTTGCAAAAACGTAATTGTACTGGCTCATTTTCAACATGAGTGGTCTGTCCTTTATAAGTTTTTCTAGTGCATCACTGATTTCTGCCGGGGTCTTCCCTCTGCACAAAAAACCCATTTCTCCATCCTGAAATATATCAGCCAACCCTGCAACCGGCCTCGTTACGACTGGTAGGCCAAACGCCATCGCTTCAAGCACAGAAATTGGTAAGCCCTCACCATAATAAGTTGGCAAACAATAAATATCATGCTCAATAAAGGCATTTATTTTATCTTGACCCCTTATATCTCCTAGCATTCTTATATGTTCTTTGGAGAGGCCCTTTGTCCCTATGTAATCTCTGAGTTCTTTAAAAATCGGCCCATCACCGGCAATAGAAAGCGAAAGGGGCAACCCTTTTTGGATAAGCATAGAAACCGCATCAACTGTCTCAAAAACACCTTTTTCTCTCTGAAGTCGAGCCAGAAAAAGTATATTTATTGGGAGGTTTTTTTTAACATGTTCTAATCGGTCTGAAATTGAAAAACTTGTCAGCAAGGATTCATCTACTGCGGTTGTCCCTAAGTAAATGGGTTGAGTCACACCCCATTCTTTAAGGGTTTTTTTAAACTCGCCACTTAAAACGATAAATGCATCTGCCTTACCAAAGGTCTTTTTGAAAAAACCTAGGAGCTTATTTGATACTAGTTGTTCAAAGTCCTTACGCCATCCGTGAAAAAAAACTAAAACCGGCAATTTTTTCAGTTTAGCCTGATATACCAACAACCCGTCACGAAAGAAACTTTTTAAATTAAGCGAAGGGTTTATATGTACTAAATCCTGTTGTCCAAGACTTGCTAAAGACCTGCGAAAACGTAATTGATCTGTAAGCGGATACACACCTTTAATTTTAAAGCGACCAATGGTTCTATCACTACCAATTCTAAGAGTTTTAATTACATATGCCTCGTTGTTAAAATGAGGCATTAATGTGTTGTAGAATGCTGTAACTCCACCTGTGCCCTTAAATGAATAAGGAGTTATAAGGATCTTTCTTTTCTGAATCATGATAGTTGTTAATCCTTTAATCAATAAATTGTTTTACAGCAGGAATTACATCAATTTTCTAAGATTTCACGATATAATGAAGCATATTGTAATGTCATTTTCTCCAGGCTGAATTCGTCGACAATTCTCATATGACCAGCTTTACCGAAGCGGAGAGCCAAATCGGTATCATCAAGAAGTTGTGTGATTCTCGTAGCCAACTCTTTAGCGTTTCCTTGGGTGACCAAGTAACCTGTTTCTCCATCAATAACTAATTCTCTGTTGCCATTACAATTTGTAGCAACAACGGGCTTTTTAAGTGCCATATACTCCATAATTGAGTTAGATATTCCCTCACCATGTACGGAGGAACAAAGAACTCCCACAGAAAAAAGGTTCACGATTTCTTCAACCTTATCTTTCTTTCCGAGAAATTTAATTTTAGAATCAAATCTCGGCAAAATTTTCTCCTTGCAGGCCTGCATATTATCACCATCACCAACCATTACAAATAACACGTCATTCCTCTTGGATAAAATCTTCTGAGCCGCCTCTATAAATGTATGATAATCTTTGTAATCAGAGAAAGTGCCCACCATTCCCACAATTTTATTCATTTCAACTCCCAACCTATCTCGAACTTCTTTAGGATCAGGGAGATTGGTTATTCTGGACATATCAAAACCATTATGCACAAAGTAAGCTTTGCGGGCAGGAACTCGATATGCATTTAAGCCTGCTATAGAATTGGCCACAATAGCATCAGAAAAGGGGAAAGTAATTTTTGTGCGTAACCATGTTTTGTCATGAACTGAGATGTTTTGGGGAGCATTTCTGATAAAACCATTAACAAATTTTATCCCAAGCAATTTGGTAACCGGCATGGCATAAACAGAACACATTGATTCCCAAGAATGAAGAATGTCGGGCTTTATTTCCTTACATAAACGGTAAAGAAAGTAGAAAATCCCCAAGTCTTTTTTTGATTTGCGCAGTAGAAAATGAGATTTGATATTTTGATCACTAAAGTAAGAATAATGGATATTCTCTGACATTATAATAAGTTCACACTCAATACCTTCAAAACCTGAAAGCCCCTTAAGCAACTCCAAAAGTTGTCTTTCTTTGCCGCCTGAACGAAAAGAATCAATATATTGGAGGACTTTCATTTCGTGCTTGATTTCAATAAATTATCAAAAAGCTTATTATATTCAGGAAAAAAATTAGCGGGAAAATGTATTCTTTCAAAAAAGGCTGCAATGTTTGCCAACATGTAGAAGTTGCTTCTAATTCATAAACAATTGTTATTTGATTGTTATTTGCCCCAGCATTGGTATCCAAGCATACTACCACAATACCATTAGTTTTCTGATGATGACGTTACATCATTACGAACCTAACCTGACTGATCAGGAAAGAAGATCGATTATTGTCCTCGCACGTTGTTCCCAACTATAGTTTTCAATGAAATATCTGAGCGCCTTGGCAGAAATCTCCGCCCGCAGACGCTTGTCTCGGAGCGCATCTATCGCGCCCACCCATCCTTTTATATCCTCTGGATCTACAAGCATAGCGATATCCTTGTTCAGTACCTCGCGGATCACCGGGAGGTCTGACGCCACAATGGCTTTGCCATGAGCCATATACTCGAAAAGTTTGAGTGGCGAAGTAAAGCCCGCTATGTTTCGCATCTTGGCACTATCCTGGGACTTTTGTGAAGGAGTGAACACCTTGCGTTGTATTGGTAGCAGGCAGACATCAAATGCATTGATGTAAGTCGAGATTAGTCGGGGCTCCACAAAACCATGGAAAAAGACATTGCTGCATTTGATCCTTTCCTCCCAATAGCAAATATCGGGCTCCAGACCACCGACCACATGGAAGTCGACGTCCTCGAGCAACGGGGCAAGCTGTTCGATGATCTCCATCCCCTTTCCTTTATACAAGTGCCCGGTATAACCGACTTGGAGAAGTCCACTTCGACCAGCCAGGTTAATCCTCTCTTGGGTGTGAGGGAAATCGGCCCCATCATGGGCCACAATTATATTTAATGCTTTTACAGATCTCTCTACATAAAGCTTGCGCAGCTCTTCCGAGATAACCACGAGCCCGCAAAGGGCTTTCGACGTTAGTGTCCTATCCAGTATAGCGCTTTTAACCTTGCTGGACTGCTTCCAAACAGGGTCATGCGATTCTAAGATCGTCCTGTATCCCAAGCAAGTGGATATAAAACATCCTGCAAGGTACCTGCCATACACAAGGTCATACTTATGTTTTAGCAACTCCAGCAGGATCTTCATGTCATAGATCCGTTGACCGCCATAAATGCTGGGGCGACCCAGCTTCCGTATTTCGAAAATCGGTTCTACAGAGTAATATGCATAGACATCCTCCACCCTTGAGTCGTATTGTTTTGAATCTTTTGCCACTAATACGACCTCATGGCCGCACTTGGCGAAGGCCTGACACATCTTCATGACGTGGATACTGTTGGCGAACCTTGAGGGGATTAGAGAGTTTGAAAGGTAAACTATTCTCATGATAGTTTTTTACTACTGAATTATTGCACTCCTGATGTGTCTAATTATTATTCAAATTTACGTCGTGAATACAAAAAGTACATTGCAGAACTAAGCCACACCACCTGATAGGCAAGATAACTTAAAGGCGCACCAATTATGCCCATAGTGCTGAGCGATGGAACCAATAATAAAAAATATACTACAGTAGTAATTACTAATGCCGTTAGCCATTCTCCCGGCAAACCAATGGTGACCAATGCAGGTCCAAGAGCGAAGGCACACGTGGCTATTACCCTCGCGAACATATATATTACGGCAAGTATATAGCTTGCTTGAAACGATGCGCCAAATGCAAGTATAATTAAAGGTTTACCAATAACAATAAAGCCAAACCATACGATTAGAGCCACCCCACTTAAAATAAAAGTAGTTCGCTTAATGAGTGAGAGAAACTCCTTTTTTTTGGATGCAGCCCAAAGGCGTGTCAGTTCGGGATAAATCGATTGGAAAAAGGGATCGGACATCCTCCCAAGTATACTCGCCATTCTCTTGGCAATAGTGTAAAAACCTAAATCAGATGGTGAGGTCAGTCCAGCCACCAAAAGGCTATCTCCTTGACGCGATACAATTTTGATTGTTTGGTTTAAATTAGTGGTCCAAACATATTTCCAAATTCCGGAAAATCTCTGCCCAAGACCCCCCAACGGTTCAAATATAAAATTTCCGACTCCTTGCTCATGGAGTACCCACAGAGATGCTACAATTTGATATAATTGGCCTACAATTTCGGTAATCAAATAAACTAGGACAAAACCATAAAGTTCCTGACCGGTTAAAAAACATATAAAAACACCACCCAACCGAATCAATGCAGTAATCACTCCTGTGTAGCTCAATAGATCAAAACGATCATACAAGCGAAGAACTCCGATAGGGGTGCCATTTAAAGTAAATAATATCAACGCACTATAAAGAATAATAAGTGGTTGCACTGTACGATCCCACCCCAGCAGATCAATTATCAGTCCACTTAACGATATGGCTAATATGGTCCCCAAAATGGCGCTGCTAAGATCAAGGCAAAACCCGAATTTGATCAGCTGGCGAATACCAGAACGATCATTTTTGTGCAATGCTTCGTCACCGAACTTGACTATGGCTACCCACGCATGAAAAGTGACAAGTTTACCAATCAGCATCTGGTACACTAACACTAATGCCAGGACCCCATAACCCTCTGGTCCAAGTGCGCGTGCAGTCAGCATTGTCACTACTAACCCTAAACCAGTGACAATGGTGTTCGCACCAATAAGCCTGCCTGCATTCATAAACAAACGGCGAAATACATCTTCTCGAAACCATTTAGAGATCCTGCGAAGTTGCTGAGGAGAAAAATAGGTGCCGAGTTTGGCGTTATATTTCATAGTGAATTGATTTGAAATTTGTGGATGAACGTATTTAGGTGAGCAATATTTATCTCAATATACCTCGGTTATTTTTCTGCTATAGAAAATACTGTTTTGCTCTTTGGATTTTAAAAAAACCAAATTAAAATCTGTCAACGGGACATTTGTCCGGTGTCCGGAACTTTACATATATGTTCTCTCCGATCAGGTAATAGATCGCAAAAAGAACCCAAACATATTCCTGATAAGATGGTTGTCTGTTAAACTCATACTTTAAAGAATTAATCATAAGAATACTTAGCGACAATAGTGCAGAGTATGCAAGAAGTCGGTCTCCAGGAGTTAAAGCGATTCTAAAGCTTTTATAGATTCTGCTTAATAACTTGGCAATGAAACCAAAAAAGATAATGAACCCCAGAATGCCCATCTGGTGTAAGACGTTTAAATATAAGTTATGAAAATTCATTGCCTTACCTCTGCCGATTATGGAAATCATCCCATTGCCCATCAGGCTTAGGTTAGACATGGTTATATGTAATGCTACATCCCACACCCCCTTTCTGTTAACAACTTGAGCCAAATCACCGCCTTTTTCGTAGATTTCAAAAAAATTACTGAATCTGTAACTTACTTGTGCCAAAATGGCTGGGAAAAAACCTATAATAAGAATCGCTGCAAAGGTGCAGATCAACGAAAGGTAGAACCACTGAGGTATATCAAAGAATTTTCTTTGCTGTAGCATATAGATGATAAAAAATAAGCAAAACAGGATAATCGCAGAGCGTGTAACTGACATAAGAACACCACAACTGAATACCACCAGCGCAACCTGGTAAATAAACTTTCTAGTTTTCGCCAGCATGTATAACAATACTGGAAGCAAGGTCGCGATTGCCTCGCCCATTGATTCCTGGCGGATAATGATACTTGATAACCTCATGACTCCCGAGTCGGTAATCCGAGTTTCAACAGTATCAACATAAGGCGGATAGAATATTGCTAGCACCGAACCAAAGGAGGGGACGAAATAGAGAATGATCCCTATTATAATCTGAATCATCACCATGATAATCAATAGTCTAAGCGCGAACTCAATCCACTTCTCCCTCTCCTCAAGTCTCAAGGTTAGGTTGTGGTTCACTATGACGAAGAAGAACAGCAGGGATGCTACAAAGTCGATATATGACCTTAATGATTTCACCAAAAAGTATGAACTTACCGAAAAGGCACTTACTGTGGCTATGGAGACGAGCATGAGGAGCAAAAGTTTGAAGCGTAAAACCCCAATTGACTCGTGCAATATTACCAATCTATTTGTAAGAAAGAGAAAAAAAATGCAGTAGATAGTAACCGTGGCGGTTGTTGCGATGTGTGCATTTCCTATTCCTAAATAAATTGGGAAGAAAAGAAGAACAATAGTTACATTAACAAGTTTTGTCATACCATCAATTTTAGTGTTGGCAGCTAAATTGTTGGTATTTCCAAGACTTGTTGTACAATTGTAAAACATTTTTGTTTTGTATTTCATGATAATATCTTATGGCAGCAAGAAACTATTTATCAAATGTTTTTGGTATCTAATAGTAGCATAAGTGGAGCAATTACCTATCAAAGGACCCTCATAATCAAATACAGTTTTTAAACTTCAACCTCTCACCTTTTATTCAGCATTAATAATTGCTTTTACTGCATTTTTTACTTGTAGCAATTCTATGGCGGACAACATGCCAATTTTTTTTATGAACCTGGCTATGGGAATTGTATGCAACTGAAAGGCATCAACAGCTGATGTTTTACCAAGGTTATTTTCATCATTGGGTTCAATCCTGATCAGCCAAATAGCATTTTCGAATTTATCCTGCCATTCTGTAAGGGGTACTATGATCCGTGAAGGAATAATACCTATTATATCATCATTTATGATGATAACTGGACATTTTTCCCTCCTGTTTGCTGATTGACTGTTGCCTAGATTAATGTCCCAGATCTCACCCTGTTTCACTGGTCATCCTCTCTCGCTATTTTAGAAAATAGTGTTAGCTGACCTTTTTTATAATCAGAAGAAAGCTCTTGTGCCTTTTTCTCCATTAAAGCCTTGCGTTCAGAAGCTTCCAGTTCTTTCATGAAACTATTAAGGGCATCACGCACAATACTGCTGCTATCAGAATATCCCCATCTCCGATAATTCTCCAGAAATCGTTTTTGTTCAAGACTGATGGAGAATTTCTTTTGCGTACGTTTTCCCATGCTTAGCTGACCTGAAATAGGTTCCTAAATTGGGGCGCAAATTGGGGCCCCTTAGGATAAAAAAATAATCGGACGGTAAAGTGAGTTTTACAGGTGGTTCAATATGGATGTTTCATAGGCGGGGTATTGTTTTAAAACGTTCTGAGTTTTCCTATACTCTAGAGACGCTACCGCCATTCGGGTGAAACCGCTCTTTTAGAAAATACCCGCTCGGTGAATTTGCTGGCTTCCCTCTCGTGCCAGCAAATCTATGCTACTTTCAGTTTGGTTAGTGGCGCAACAACCGGTAACTGTCTTTGGAGGATATCCAGCAGGACAACAACCCGGTCTTCATCCCGAAAGTTTAAAAAAATTCCATCAATTTCCTTATCACCCAAGGCAACCGTAACCCTGGCACCTGATTCCAGCATGCTGTTGCCCATTGCTCTTAACGGAATGAAGCCACTATCATTTTCACGGACCATAATCCCGGCAATTACCCAATCAGGCACAGGCGGATAATACTCATTAAAATGTACCGGGCCGATTGCACCAATTGTGCTGCCGATCGCTGTCCAATTTTCCTCCCCGGCAGTAAGATGCAGAAAAATATAGCCTGGGAAAAGCGGCCGCAAAACCTGTTCTTTTTTGCGGGCATGGTGCCTCATATTCTGAACCTTCGGAGAATAAGCTGTAAATCCCTGTCTTATATAATGCATCTTAGCCAGCTCTTCCTGCCGCGGCTTAGTACGTACAGCAAACCATTTTTTCTTTGCTTCGTTCATTTTTTCCCTAAAAGCTGCATCCTATAAATGCTATTATGATCCAACAACTCCGGCCCGGACTGCCCAAGCGCAACCAGCAAGCTTTACCGCTTCGGTTAACATGCTCCCCGCCGTGACAAAACCGCCGGCAGGGTCAGAACAATCAGCTTCATATCAAGAAGAAAGGACTGTTCCCTCCTATATTTGATATCGAGCCGGACCCAATTATCAAAAGATTTATCATGCCTGGCATAAACCTGCCAGATACAGGTGATGCCGGGTCTAATTTCAAGACGGTAGTTGTGCCATGTGTTATACTGTTCCACCTCGTCCATAGTTGGCGGCCGCGGCCCGACCAGACTCATTTCGCCTTTAAAAACGTTAATAAACTGGGGCAGTTCATCAAGGCTCCATTTCCGGAGAATTTTGCCCACCCTGGTAACGCGTGGGTCTTGTTCAATCTTAAATACTGGTCCGGTGCATTCATTAAAAGGCAGCAGTACAGATTTCATTTCATCAGCACCAACTTTCATGGTGCGAAATTTCAGCATTGTAAACGGTACTCCGCCAAGACCGGCCCTTTGCTGCTTGTAAAAAACCGGCCCTTTAGAAGTAAACTTTACCGCAATGGCAATAATAAACATGAGTGGAGTCAAAGCAATCAGAGCGACAATTGACAGGACAATATCACTTAACCTTTTCCAGGGCGATATTTTATGAAAAAAGACAGGATGCAACTTCTCAGCAATCTTTTCCTCTGTTACTCTGGGATGACCATGTAATGATGTGGAACCGGGCATGGAATGATGACAAGCCCCTGACCCACTCTGAATTTCGTCACTATGTGAATGCTCCAACCTGTCTTCTGGATAGGTTGAAATAGAATATTTGTATAAGTTGTTTGGGGGACAACTTCCTTGAATCTTTTCTATAAACTGATGCGCTTCTTTATTTAAGGAATTGAAAAGCAGCACACCGATCGAATGGTTATCCAGCCAGCCTATCTCATCGGTTATTCTTATCCTATTCTGAAGATGATGCGCTAAATAGATGATAGAATCCATGTTAAAAAACTGGGGCACTAATTCAAAGGAAACAAGAGAAAAAACATGATTGTTCCTATCAGCCCGGGCCCTTTCTTTCTCTAAAATGGTATGAAATGCAGCTGCCGATTTTATAGTGGGACCTTCAGGAATATTTTCCCTGGTGCCTGCGAGAAGACTGTTATAATAAGTTTGCTGGAGATTCATCTTCGCCTTTCCCGTTTAATGAGACATTTATATTAAATTGGAGCCAACTTCTTTTCACAAAGTATCCGCCAACAAAATTTTATCTCGGATATTTTTATGACTAAAGACAAATCGAGTATTTATCTGTAATCTGTAATGATTATAATCTCGCTGCCTGTCTTTTTGTTGCCCATCATAAGACCTGCCTGTTTGTTTAACACTATAGATGTTCTCCCAATAATCACCACTATCAGCTACATACCCATCCAGGTGATTATAAGACCATTTATAACAAGAATTTGTTTCGCCTCCACCGGCAATGGCGCTCCAGACTATGCAGGAAAAAAATATGAGCACTAAAACAACAACAAAAATCCTCCCCATGATTTCCCCCAATATTCAATAACTCTTCAATTCCTGTTCCCTCATCTTAAAAAGTACACCATTCATTGGGATAGCTGTAAACTGAACATTTGAATATGGAACAAACATCTTCAGTTTTATTCCTGTTTTTGTTTACAAATTGCCAGGCCCCAACAGCTGAGGTGTTATAAAGCAAAATCCCCAGGGTGTTGCGATCGAACCAGCCAATTTCATCAGCGGTACGTATTTTCTTTTGCAGATGTTTCACAAGTGGGGAGATATCCTCATTTGTTGAGACTTCAATGGCAACAAGTGAAAAGCCATGGCCGTTTCGATCAGCCCTCGCTTTTTCACGAATCAGGATGGAGTGAAACTCATGCTGCGAGTAGAAGCAGTCAGCTGAACTCTGCGTGGTCAATCTTTCAAAAAGATCTGTAATTCTTTTTAAGTTTAAGAGTCTTGCTGTCGCAGCCATCCTATTCATTTTCGTAAATTTTCCTCTCAAACAGAACTGTTATGGTCGTTGTTTAAATGCTGACACTTTGTGCTGTTTATCAAATTGAACGGCGAAGCCTTGTTCATCCGTTCGTATAACCCAGCCACTGGTACTTATGTTGACTACTTTATTTTTTAAGTTACCGTTTAATTCATGCAGGCTGAGTAAAAAATTGAGACCAACCTTAGTGCCAATAGGCAGCGGGTTGTTTGTTGTAAGGAAAACCCCGTCACTCGAAATATCCCGAGTTATTAGTTGCTGGGTTCTGTCCAATATTCCTTCATCTTGAACCTGCAAATGGGTTTCAACAAGAAGATCAAACCGTTCAACTTTTCTCTTTTCAATCAATGGACACCTGCCCCTTGGCTCTTGGAGGGTAACTAAAGCTCCCCTCCTTCTTCAAAATTTTTAAATTTAAACGGTTTTCTCCCGGTTCAAAATTCACTGCAAGTCATCTGAAAAAACAATCAAGTTGGATGTAAACCACCTCCTATTGTTTTTGTTACTATAGCTGGAAAGCAAGAAAAGAAAATCGCCTTGGAGAATGATTTTTAGGAGTATTTTTTTATTGTTGGGTAGGAGAGATTTCTACTACTTCAGGTGGAGAAAATTTTTGGTAACCCAGAAAATGGCCTGTATGCGATTAGGAACCTTAATTTTGTTATATATATTTCTTACATGGGTCTTCACTGTCAAAATACTGATATTGAGCTTCCTTGCGATCTCATCATTAGTCTTTCCCAAGGCAATGTACTTAAGTATTTCTTTCTCTCGTTTGGTAAGACGGATCGTATCGGAAGCAACATGGGAGGATTTATAGGTTTTCTTTTCTTCGACAAGGCTGGCTAGTGTTGCAGACAAAGTGTCACGAGAAAACCATAATTCACCTTTCAGTATAGCTGTTATTCCCCTCTTGAGGGTAGCGAGTGAATCACTTTCATAAAAAATGCCGTGCACACCTTTACTGATGGCATTTTCTGCTATTTTTGACTCATGTTGGACATTAACACAGGCCCAATAAAAGCCTGGGGGAGCATCGGCCATATGGCGCTGACATTCGTCAAGCAAATTTTGTTCATGCGCACCATGGAAATTGCACAACACCAAATTTTTTATCCCTTGTGTTTTGTCTGTTTCCAGCTTCGAGAAGGAATCGAGCAGCGAACAGTGAAAGGACGGACTTGTTGATTGCGCCAGGAAATACAACAACAGTTCATTACTCAGCTTTTCACTGCCAATAATATAAATGTTACACTCTTCGTTTTTCTCAGTATATTGGGGCACGATTTCTCTTAGATAGTTTTTTTATTATTTTTCACAACATTATTGAAAAATTAATTTCAACTCCTAACATCAATCTAAAATGAACGGACGAGCCAAATTTGTCTAATCCTTAGGTAGTAATTATATAGCTAAAATTATATAAATCTATTGTACCTTGGTACTAGATCAACGATTTAAAATGATTACCCAAAAGTGCAATCTGCTTTCAAAAATTTTTGTTTAAATCATATCTAATCAGCTGATGCAGAAAGATGAAACTATATAGGTCACAGTCACCTTTGCTTTTAAATTTAGGGGGTTTCTTTGCTTCCCTGCCTTTGCTTACAGCTCTGTTCTGGCAACCCTCTGGTATTATTTCTTTTATTATCCTTATTTATAATTATTTTATGGTACTCATCTCCAGGCCAATCAAGCAGATTAACATGGGAGTAGGACGGCTTGCTGATAAGAATTTTAACTATATCTATTGATGTCTCATGGCCCAAAGGTTTTCAGTTACTGGGCAGGAAACCGGATTTGCGGAGCAAGGGCCCCCTATGAAAAGAAGCAAATTAATTTACCCGGACTCAGCGGCGAGATGGTGGCTGATCACCGCAATTCCATCCTTGCCAGAAATATTGGACTTGAAATGCAGCTTGGTGCTGTAGAAGTTTTACGACTGAGTGATTGTTATAAGTCGTTGAATTAGTACCAAAGTACAATAGATTTATTGTAGGTACGATATATAATCACCTTTAGGATTAGCGTAAATATTTTTTAGTCTTAATCTATACATAAATTGATTTTTATATATATTTTTAACCTTGCAAAATTTTTTTTGTGTAAAAGGAAAAAAATGGGTGATTTAATAAAATTCGGGATTGTTGGCCTTGGCAAGATGGGGGGTATCAGAGCAGCGACTGTCCGGCAAAACGCTAGTACGCAGTTGATATCAGTCACTGACCCTAATCCTCCACCTATAGGATTTGATGATATTCACCTCTTTGACAATTACAAAGAGGTTATCCATTCAGGTATCGATGCTGTCTTCGTATGCACACCTAACCGTTTTATTCCTGATATTGTTATAGATGCATTAGATGCTGGGAAACATGTATTTTGTGAAAAACCTCCTGGTTGCAACATGGAAGATATTACCAGAATTATGGAGGCAGAAAAGCGTAATCCCGGATTGGTGCTAAAGGTTGGATTCAATCACCGTTATCACTTTGGTATTATGGAAGCAAAAAAAATTGTCACGAGTGGTAAGTACGGCAGAATTCTCTGGATAAGGGGAGTATATGGAAAGGCGGAGGGTTCTGGTAATCCTAACGATTGGCGCCTTAACCCTTCATTAGCCGGAGGTGGCATACTTTTTGATCAGGGTATTCACATGCTCGACCTATTCCGATACTTCTGTGGTGAGTTCTCAGAGATCAAAAGCATGTGCACCACCGCTTACTGGGACATCCCGCTCGAGGATAATGCTTTTGCCCTGTTGCGGGATGATGAGGGTCACATCGCAATGCTGCATAGCTCGTTTACACAATGGAAACACCGCTTTACCCTTGAAATCTTTATGGAGGATGGATATGTGATAGTTGATGGTATGCCTTCCTCGACCCGAAGCTATCGCGACGAATGGATTATCCAGGGGCCCAGGCAAAAAGGTTATGCTATTGGTAATCCGCCGGAGGAATCAACCTTCTGCAACACCGACCCCTCCTGGGAAATGGAATTGGCTGAATTTGTCGACTGCATCTGCACCGGACATCCGGTTCAGCATGGGACCTCCAGAGATGCTTATGAAACCATGCGTCTGGTTTTTGGCATTTACAACGCAGATGAGCGATTCAAGCGCCAACAGGCCGCCAAACTGCAAGACAAGTAATTTAGGATTTGCATGAAGAACAACTCTCCAATCGCGGTAACCTCCCGATCCTTTTCACGTCACCCTGTATTGCGGGCCGAACTGTTGGAACGCTATTCAAATGTTCGATTTAACGATAAAGACTTATCCCTGAAGGGTGAAGAGTTGATAGAATTCGCTCGAGGCCGCCGCAAGTTGATCACAGCATTGGAACGAGTGGATGAGACCTTTCTGGCTGCTCTACCCGAATTGGAGGTGATCAGCAAATATGGGGTGGGCACCGACATGCTGGATAAGGAAGCCATGATCCGACATGGTATCCGGCTTGGCTGGACAGGTGGCGTCAACAAGCGATCGGTAACCGAACTTGTGATCGCTTTCGCAATTTCACTGCTGCGTCATGTTCCTCATGCCAATCAAGAGGTTCGTGAAGGTATTTGGAAAAATCGTAAAGGTAAACAAATTTCCGGACGTATATTCGGCATCATTGGATGCGGCAACATAGGCAAGGATTTAATCCCTATCTTGCGTGTGTTTGGCTGTCAAGTTTTGGCTTACGACATTATCGCTTTTCCCGAGTTTTATGGAGCATATCAAGTAAAATCAGTAGGACTGGATGACCTGCTGAAACACTCGGATATAGTGACCTTGCATGTACCTCTTGATAATAGTACACGTAACATGCTTACAGCTGAAAAGCTGTCATTGATGAAACCGGATTCATTCTTGATCAATACAGCCAGGGGTGGACTTGTTGATGAAGCAGCCTTAAAGGATATGCTTATGAATGGCCGACTGGCTGGGGCAGGATTTGATGTCTTTTCCACCGAACCTCCGCAAGATTTGGAACTTTTACGCTTACCAAACTTTCTTGCAACGCCTCATATTGGTGGCAGCTCTGAAGAGGCGATCCTTGCAATGGGAAGAGCAGCAATTACGGGTCTGGATAAGAATAACATTCCCTCTAAAGATTATCCTCCTGCAGGATAGAGGGTAATATAAATGCCGATTGAAGAACGAAAATTCCCATCTCGGGCGGCTGCTGTTTACGCCCTGGCGGATGATTTGGCATCAACACTGCGTGAAGCAATAACAACGAGAGGGCGAGGTTTACTGGCTGTTTCCGGGGGAAGTACGCCCCACCAGGTTTTTGCCAGACTGCATCAATTAAAAGTGGCTTGGGAATATGTAACTCTTACTCTTACCGATGAGCGCTGGGTACCGCGAAGTCATCCTGAAAGTAACGAAAAACTTGTACGCACCCACTTGTTAAAGGGAACCGCTTTGAACGCAAAGTTTATTCCTCTCTTTGGTGGTGAAGATTCGCCGCAGGTCGGTCATTCAGCCTGCGAAGGAAGACTAAATAGTTTGCCGCTGCCATTTGATGCTGTATACCTGGGAATGGGCGTAGACGGACATTTTGCTTCCCTTTTCCCAGGTGATTCTGCGATTGAAGTCAATGGCTGTTGCTGCGTTGCCATACCTGCAACTGAAACCCGTCTGGCCAGGATGAGTCTTACAGCGTCGGTTATCCTTGATGCCAAGAAAATATTTCTTCTGTTTTGTGGCTCTGATAAATATGCAACATACCTTGAAGCGAAAAAAGAAGGCCCCCTGAAAGAATTGCCTTTGCGGTTTTTGTTTTCACAAGCGCAGACACCGGTCCATGTATTGTGGGCACTATAAAAGTATCCAGGTGCCTTTTTCTAGATATAATTTTCATAAAGGAAAGCTTATCAAGTAGGTCTTTTTTTGTTTATAAATAAATTCAATAGCACCAAGAGGAGTTTTTATGAGAAAAAACACACTTAAAGAAATTTGGGCCAGCGGTGGAGCTGTTATCAACGGGTGGTGTTCCATTCCCAGTTCATTTTCAGCAGAGATAATGGCGCACCAGGGTTTCGACTCAATAACTATTGATATGCAACATGGACTCGTTGACTACCAGGTAGCCGTGACAATGTTACAGGCTATTTCGACTACATCGGTCATTCCTCTGACACGCGTACCCTGGAGCGACCCTGCATGGCTGATGAAAATTCTGGATGCTGGATCTTACGGGGTAATTTGTCCGATGATAAATACTCCAGAGGATGCTGAGGCACTTGTGCGTGCCTGCAAGTACCCTCCTCGTGGATTTCGCAGCTTTGGTCCCATCAGAGCAAAATACTACGGAGGAGGCGGTACACACGGCGGTGGTGATTATCATAATTTTGCAGATGCGGAGACTCTTGTTATCCCACAGATTGAGACCCGCGAGGCAATAAAAAATCTCGATAAAATCCTCCAAGTCCCGGGTATCAGCGCCATCTATATCGGGCCCTCCGATCTCTCTATGGCTCTGGGCAAAGAACCTCGAAAGGGACAAAGTGATCCAGAATGTGTCGAAGCAAGACGGATAATTTTAGAAACTGCACAGAGGTATGGAATCCCTGCTGGAGTCCATACCAACTCAATAGAAGTAGCTATAAATATGATCAAACAGGGTTTTCAACTAACCTCTCTCCAGAGTGATGACCGCTTCCTAATGTCTAAGGCGAAGGAAGAAGTAGAGGCGGTTAGGAATGGTATTCAGCAAAATACTTGAGGAGGATTGCTATGACTTTTCCAGATACAAAATTCAACGATGCAGGAAGTTATGCTAATGCTTATTATGCTAAATTCCTTGAAGCTACCGCTTCAGTTGATACAGATATGCTTGATCGGGCAGCAAGCATACTAACCAAAATCTATAGCGCTGGAGGAACGGTTTACACTTGCGGCAATGGTGGTTCAGCAGCAATCGCAAATCATTTTGTCTGTGATCATTGCAAGCTGGTACAGACAGACACGGAACTCACCCCGAGAATCGTTTCGTTAAGCTCAAAGATAGAATTAATTACTGCCATAGGCAATGACATCTCCTATGATGAAATCTTTGCCTATCAAATTCGTTCTATGGCAAAACCCGGTGATGCATTAATCACAATCAGCTCTTCCGGGGATTCAGAAAATATTGTTCGTGCCGCTCTTTGTGCCAAGGAAAAAGGCATACCGGTCATCTCGTTGACTGGTTTTTCCGGCGGTAGATCGTCTGAAATTGCGGATGTAAACTTGCATGCTATCGCAGATAACTACGGTGTCATTGAGGATGTCCATCAATCAATTCTGCACCTTCTTGCACAGTTTATACGTCAAAACCATATGGATGAAGAGGTCATTAAACAACGGAAATTCTAGCCGATCAGTTTTTTTATTATTAATTCTAATTCAGAGAATTGGTGAACATCTGGCAGAATCCTGTTCTGTGATGAATTAGAAAATACAAAGTGTACGGGCTCACCTTCCAGGGACAGGCAGAGGTAAAGAAGCACCTAAACATTATACCCTCAAATTCTGAATTCGGAATTGGTCTTGGACCCAGGTTGAACAAGTATGATGTTTTAGCAAAAACAATATTAATCACATACTGGATTAATATGATGATTTGCGGGAACAATTTCTACAATCTCTTTGTTTACTAAAGACTCTATATCAAAAGAAGCACCTTTTAACACCGCAAGTACATTTTTTATAGCCTCAATCCCCATGTTCTTTAAAGAATTATCAGAGGCACCACCAATATGTGGGGTTAAGATGACATTATCCAATTTAAAAAGCGGGTTGTCCACAGCAGGAGGTTCTATTTCAAAAACATCAAGTGCAGCCCCGCTAATCCTTTTTTCTTTTAATGCCTGCAATAGATCGTATTCATTCACAATGCCACCACGAGCAGTGTTAATTAAATAGGCGCCTCCCTTCATTTGGGCAATAGTATGTTTATTTATCAATTTTCCTGTCTCGGGTGTAAGCTGACAATGTATACTGATAATATCCGCTTGTGTGAATAAACTCTCTACCCTTTCTACTTTTGAGATATATTGCGGTAAATTTTCGACCTTACAGGATGGGTGATATACAACAACATTCATTTTGAATGGAGCAACTAATTCAGCTAACCGCCTTCCGATGCGACCAAATCCGATTAATCCCAAGGTTTTTCCTTGAAGTTCTATTCCATCATATTGTTTTTTATCGAAAACTCCACTTCGAATGCGTTTATCCTCGAATGGAATTCTTCGCACTAAAGATAAAATTAAAGCTAAAGTATGCTCTGCTGTCGATTCATAGTTCGCAAGGGGTGTATACATCACAGGAATTCCTCGCTTGGTTGCTGCTTCAATATCTATATTATCCGTTCCTACACCATGCTTACAAATAACCTTTAAATTCTTCGCGGCATCTTGTACCTCACTGTTTATATCCCCCTGTCTTACAATGATTCCATCTGGGTTAAATATTCTTAATTTTCTTGCTATATCCTTGGGACAATCTTTAGGATCACCAATTTCAAAGATGCACTTTTCCTTTTTTAATAACTGTTGAGCTTCTTCTACAATTCCAGAACCAGTAATAAAAATTCGGTAGCTCAATGTAGCTCTCCCATACCAAGTTATACGCAGACAGAATTGTTTGAAGTCAACTCTCTGAATTTCCTGACAACATTCTTAAAAAAACCTTTATAGCAGGAAGAGGATCATCATATGCAAAATAAGGAAAAACCTGTTTGTGTGCTATGCTCTGTAACCACTGTAAAAAAGATATTTCCCCAGCAGCACGTAGTTCTCGATAAGCCTTAAAGTCTTTTATGGGGTACCAGAGACGAACATTTCTTTTCGGAATTGAGCGTGCAGGCACTTCGGCACCAATAAGATAAGAATAGATAATAAAAGCGATATCCAGTCCACTTTTGACCAAGAGTTCCTGTGCAGCTGTAATTCTTGGATTTACTTCAATCAGTTTTAATTGCCCATCTCGTTTGTCAAGCTTGAATTCAATATTTCCCAATCCTTTAAACTGAATGCCTTTAAAGAATTTCTCTCCCAGTTCAGCAGTTTCAGGCAGCCAGTCCGTAATATGATAGCATGCCCCACCATGATTAACTGGAAACCGTCGAATAACTCTTTTGGTGTATTTGAAAAGCTCCCCACCATTAGGTGTCAAATAGGTATAGAAACTGCTCAGCAATGAATCGGGTCCAGGTACCATTTCGCATATCATAAACTTGACTTTCAAATCGAGTAGCTTTTTTGCAAAATTAAACAGTTCCGAATGATCTTTAACTAAAAAAAATTTTTTGTTAAAATGGCTCTGGAATATGTGGGAATACAATGGTTTTACCAAAGCAGGGAACAATACTTGATTTTGAACCTCTTCAATATTTTCAAAGATATTGATTTCCCAGAAATTTGGAGTAGGAATACCTACAGATCTTGCTAACTCAAGCGTTTTTTGCTTGTTCAGCATATCGGCTCGTAGTGTCCTGTCTTGGTATTCCAATATGTAATTTTTTTGAAGCTCACTTTCATTTTCTGTCACAAACTCCACCGCTTCATCATTGCAGGCAAAAATCACAGAACCTGACAGCCCAGAATTGTCGCCGGACAAGAGGAGGTCTTGCCAAAACCGTTTAGCCTCTACATTCTGAGGGACAGAGTAACTTTTATTACAAAATCGAGAAAATGGAGCAAAACATTTTTCTTTTGCTGCAACACTTACAGGAATACCTCTTCTTCCTAAACTTCTCACGATTGAAAGGGAATTCTCCATACCGCCTAAAAGAAGAACCGGATGTAGATCATAAAGAGGGGAAAAATCTGATTTCGGCATGATTATTTGTTAGGATATCAATGATCCCCACTCACTCGCATAAGAACTTTTTTGTAAAAAAATATTGGAGAATTTGCTCTCCTACAGTTGCCCTTTCAGAGGTTTCGTTAACCAACATATGATGATGCAATCCTGGGTTTGCATTAACTTCATTAACAATCCAACCAACATTATTATCAAAAAATGCAATATCATCTGTCATTATATCTATACCACCTAACTTCAAACCTAGCTGTAGCATAATCTCTTTTCCAGCTTCTATATATTTAGAATGTACATTATCTCGAACAATATGGTTTTCCGATGCGTTGTTTTGATTCACAACATATTTTACAACTACACGCTGCCCACTTGACGGTACATCTTGTAAGCGTAATCCCTGTTCATAAAGTGTTATTTTGCATTCTAAATCTATTGATAAAGGCCAAAGTGCCGTAATTGGTTCATTCACTTCTCTATTGTTATTCTCTCTTTTAATTAACTCCTTAATATTTGTTAAGCCATCACCAACAATTGTTGGTGGGTCTCTTCGAACCGCATCGATAAACTCACCATCCAGGAAAAGGAGTCGGTATGAATGACCCCGTATTTCCTGTTCAATTAATATTTTTTTACAGTAGCATGTTGCGCGATATGCTGCTCTTTTTAACTGAGCAAAGGTCGATATCCTTGTAGTCACCCCGCGCCCAGCAAATCCCCCATAAGCAGGTTTAACAACCGCGTTACCTTTAAGATTAGTCAAAAACACATGAGCCTTATCTAAAGATGTTAAATCAAATTCAAGAAAATGCGGAGTGGGGTAACCTCGCTCATCCAAAAAATGATTTATAAATGGTTTGTTTCCTGTGACATTACATGTTAGGTGATCATCCAGCATAACCTCTGCATTCCTAACTAATGTCCAATGGCCGTTTTTTGTTATTTTGAGATAACCATAGCCAGTATCCTCTATGTATGCGTCAACTGCTTTTGCTGCATTTCGCCAGAATTCATTATAAAGACGGCAACGCAAATCGAGAAAGATGGAGTTTTGGCGCCTTTGTGATAAAGGAAAGAAAGACTTCGCCAAACCATAAAGACGAAAGACTTTTATGATTTTTTGACCCAGTTTGGGGCCAAGAAAAAAATTATTACTCATATATTTTACATTGCGACAATGCGAAATGCTCATCAATCCATTCTTTAGAAAAAAATCCGCATTCCACGTCTTCAACATATTGACTTAATTTCTGACGCTGCTCAAACAATCTTCGCAGAATCTTGTCAGTAAAATCTATCCTAGCCACGACAATACCATTTTCATCTCCCAAAACAATGTCTCCTGGATTAAGGACAACTCCATGAGAAATTATCAGAATGGAGTCGTGAGGGGTTGACCAGCGGAATTATGAATCCCGGGCGTTTAACAGTTTTCACTTCCCCGGCGAATAATATAATTGTCTCCGAAGCCTCAAAATTGCCACAAAAACAAAAGATGACAACATGGTTATCTTTTGTTTCTTTGTGCCAGAAATAAGTAAGAGAATTTGGTCATATCTGACTCTTTACAGATACATTTTAGGCACAACCAAAGACCGTGTCATTATACATGTAAGTATGCTAAATGCAAGTATTTTTTCGCTTAATAAAACACAAAACTATTATACAGGGAAAAGGGCCCTATCATCACCTGACATATGTTTTTTACAGGTACAATACTATCCATGAAAAAAGCCTGAAGGAAGCAACGCATATGATAAAATTTTACCTAGATAAACAAAATGAACCAAATGAATATTGTACATAACAAAAGTTTTAATAAATATAACTCATTTACCCTTGCCAGTGGGTATGGCAACTGGGTTCAATATGACCAAAAATCAAAATTTTATCCGTAAGTATTAATTTGGTAAGTTTAAATTAAATTAATAACATTGCAAAAATAGTTTAAAAGGAAATATCCGGTTTAAAATATTGATGAAGATTGGCAGTAATAGCATGTAAAGCAATTTATTCCTCCACTATACGAAAAAAATTACCGCTTACTGATCAAAATTATAGAACATAATAATAAAATGAAGAAATTAAATAGTATCGAATATTTAAGAGCATTTAGTATGCTTTATATTGTTGGCTATTGGCATTTATTTAATTACACCGATGCTTTTCCAGATTATCGCAATTCCTATACTTCTAAATTGACTTTAATTGTCCTGGGACTTTTTGTTTTTATCTCTGGATTTCTACTTGGTTGTAAAGCAGAGAAATCGAGTAGCTTACTTAACTTCTATAAGAAGAGATTGGCCCGGATATATCCGTTGTATGTGTTGGCTGTGATTCTTTTTTATCTTCTAGGTATTAATGATGGCCTAACATCATTTAAGTCTATGTTTTTTATATCAATGTATTATGGCCCATCCCCCAGAACGCTGTGGTTTGTAACTATGCTTATGTTGTTCTATCTGGCTACCCCTTTGTTTCTTAAACTTCTTGCAAAACCTTTAAATTACTTAATGTTCGTCATAGCCTTGTTTGCAGTAACCTTTGCATTGGGCATAACTTTTAAAACAGTGGATTACAGGATTTTATTATATTTACCATGTTTTTGTGTTGGAATATATAGTTCTCACTATGGTTTCAAAACGCGTGTTGTAAATTTCAAGTCTGCCTTGCTGTTATTTTGTGTATATCTAATCCTCTCATTCTTTGATGAAGTTGATTCCTGGATATTTAATCATCTTATTAAAGCTATACCGATGATCCTTTCTTGCTCCTACCTGATTTTTCTAATTATTTATCTCAATGAAGATAGATTTAAGAGTCTCAAGATTATCTCAATGCTGAGCTACAGTAGCTATGCTATGTATTTATTTCATCGTCCAATTTACAAGACTTTAAAAGCATTATATTTTCCTGAAAGCGCACAATTTCAGGTCTTATATTTAATTACTATTGGTTTGGTTATGGTATTTTTTATTTCTTGGGGGCTACAAAAATTATATGATACAGGTTGTGTCTTGCTTAGCAAAACCAATTGAGTTTGATTTTCTAAATAGTAACAAATACTCAAACAGCAACAATTATCCAAAAATTTCATTAATTAATTTGGTATAATTTTTTACGTTCTGTGTATTATCCCTCGCCTCCTTCTTCTTTGTTACATTGCACTTCTAGGTACAAAAAAAAGTAGAACGGGACTCAACCAGACTGGCTGAATTCCTTTCTATTGTTATGGTGCCGGAGGTCGGAATCGAATCGACATGGAGTTGCCCCCGCGGGATTTTGAGTAAACAGGGGGCTTTTCTGTAAAATGCTATTTTGTTCTTAATCCTTTCTATAGAACTATTTCTGTCTGATTATCCTTGGAGATTTCCCACTTAATTATTCTGTGAAATTCCCCCGTTTTCTGAACATAATTACACTGGAATTACTCACAATTTTACTTATCACATCCCCCTCCGCCTTTTTGGGAATTTCGATTAGTTTTATATATCGACCTATAGTTTAGAAAAAACAAAAAGAATGTAAATGTAAGTTCACATATCCATTGGACATCTGAACTTTGTGAGAACGATTAGCGAGTGTTGATTGATAGCAGCAACTTAAAATTGTGACATAAAAAAACGGGGCCAATAATGACCCCGCCTCTATTATTTCTCATCACCAATATTCTACGGCGTATACCAGATCGGTGATGTATAGGCCCTCTCCTGGTGGGTTGGTGGCACATCCTTTGACAATTCGACACCAAAGAACGCTGCGTCGTAAGTGGTCCACCTCGGTGTTGGAATTTCCAGCACGCGGACGTAATAGAACGCCCGCTGCTTTATATCGAAATCAGGGTCTTTCCAGTAGACCAACATTAGGGCATCACCGATGCTGTTCGTATAGGTGGCCGTCTTAACATCCACCGTATTACCAACAGGCTTGTCACACTGCCCCTTGGTGTTAATGCTGCGATTGTCAGAACACATTACGTCATAGACTTTTTCCTGCAAATCTCCCTTGCTGTCGAGCCACCCTTTGACGATTTGCACCCGGTCTAGATTGGCGCCGTCCACGTCTCGCAGCGCACGGATCATAAAGGCAGGTGCTTTACCATCAGGAGCTCTGCGTAGATCGCCACCCATGGGCACTCCACGCTCATATCCGATTCTTGCAAAATCCGGGCGCTGGACATCAGCTGCAACGAAATCCCAGCCTGCAAAAACTCTGACTATAATGCGCGTGCCGGTGGTGGCGTATACTTCCTTGCGCTGCAAAGCATCCCACAAGGTTTCGCGGGTATTTTCGGTTGCCCAAACAGCGGCCAGGCCTGAGGCCAGTGTCTGGACATGGCGCATCGTAATGTCAGGGCCATCAGGTTGCTGAAAGAATCCTGTTATTTTTTCCTGGAAACGTTCTGGCTTGGCGGAGGGTTCGCCGGGTGTGGCCTTGCCGAAATAGTTGTTCTCCTCGGTCGTGGCAAGAGATGTGTGGGAATCAGTGGAACCGATCATGCCGAACTTGAAGGGATTCACTCCCATTTTCTGCTCATAGACCAGGCCGCGTTTCAGTGCCTCGCGGGCATATTCTCGCGGCAGCATATCTTTGGTTTTGGGCTCAGGGCCGAAGCTGCCCTTGTCCCAAGTGCCGTAGTCCGCAAACTCGTCGTTAGGCGACAGGGCTGGGTGTGCCTCGCCATCGCCTTTCATCTGCGTGACCTCGTAGACCGGCTCCCAGAGCATGCGGCGTTCAGCATAGTCACGATCAAATGGCTTCTTGTCGGTAAAGGTCACGTCATCAAACATGAGGCCGTTGGATAGATTGCCATTATGCGGGATTGCCAATACCTGCCCTCCTGTCCTGGCTTCATAATCCGCCATCCATTTCCACAAATCTTCTGGATCGCTCGAGTCATAGTTAGACATGGGAATAATCATGTCTGCCTTTGCCTTGCCGTCGCGGAAGATGACATTCCGGTGCAGGTTGTTGCCGCCTGGGCTGGATGTCCACTCGTACCCGATCAGGGCCGTGAACTTGCCCGGCTCGTTGAAGCGCTCTGCGGAAGCGGTCAGCCGCTCCCACATTGTACGTGTCAAGGTGTCGTTCCCTGCCAGTGGGTCTTTTCTCTTGGCCATGCCATCTCCCCACAGGGCATAAGCATCACCGTACTTTCCTGCATATACCAACCCTGAAATCTCTCGGCCGAAGTCCGTCTTCAGAAGGTCAGGGTTTTTCTCAGCGATCATGGTGGCCAAGCCCAGATTTTCCGCATGATCGGCCACTACCAGAAAATCATAAGGCCGCTGTAACCGGGTGCGAACACCTATGCTGGAGACAACAATCTCGCCGCGGGCGAACTGGTAGGCCTCGTCAGGTCCGAGTCGGTTACCGACCATACCGGCGTCCGTTGAATAAGCGGTGTGCAGATGGGTGTCACCAAAGAAGACACGCTGTGGATAACCAATATCTAGGTAGGGCGAATATTCCTTCTGACCCAAGAAGTTACTAGGTGTCGGCTCATCCCCATAACCTGCATAATTTTCTGCGAATGCTGTGAAGCTAAAGAGAAGTACTAATGTTATAATAAATAATTTTATCAATCGCACTTTGTTCATGGTGTCTCTCCCTCAAGTGTTCCCTTCAATATAACTCCGGCAGTACTCCTCTTTACTCAGACACAAAAAAAGCCTCCATGGGGACTTTTCGCCCAAGGAAGCCTTAAAATGGTATTACCAATAAAAATCTCTTCAATGGAATAGGTTCCTGTGAAGGTTTTTATGTAATAAAATTATATAAAACTAATTAATAAAATTTTTTATTAATTAAATCAAGTGCCACGAAGTAGCAGTAGAAAGGTTTGAAGTCAATTAAACATATCTTGCCAACATATTGACTTCTCGCTTTCTTGGAAAGAGTTAAGATTGCCACTGGACATGTTACCTGGTAATTATCCATCCGACAGTCAACATTAAGGCAAGAAAAATAGATTCATAAGAAAGGGGCTAATCATAAAATAAAAAAATAATGGTTTTAAAAAATATCATATTAATACTTAACTAATACGGTATAAAATTTAGCATTATGTCTGGGAAAGCAGGCAGAGCAAGACTTACCCGACTTAATGATACGGCACTTTCTTATTTGCTTATATTTTTTATCTTTGTTTAAGATGTTCTCATACAAAAAGGCTAAAACCTTCATACTGGGGGCATTTTATGATAGTAAAAATTACAGAACGGGAATTAGTCCAGAGAATCATGGAAAAAATGGCAAAAAACATTGTAGGTTTAAAGAAAGCAAGGAATGAACAGTCACACAAAAGAACCGGCGACTATTTCATAATTGAATTTAACCAAAACAAGATAACAACAACAGGTGTTGACCTTGAGAAACTTGGCAAGGAATTGGGTCTGTTAAAAGATTTTGAGGAACTCGAAAGCTAAACTTTCTTGATTAGGTGAAATTTTAGGCTTAACGGCAAGGTATGCAGACCTAATAAAACCGCACATCCTGAGCTTCTCCAACCGGAGGAGCTTCTTTATTAGGGTTGTCATTGCAAGTGGGCCTCTTAACTGGTAATTATCCCTCACAGATGCAACATTGTGGCAAGAAAGTCGAACTTTTGGGAAAGTTTAGATATTACCTGATAGTTGAATGGATATAACTCTCTAGAGAAACATTTCATAAAAAGTATTTTTTATTCAGCTCTTATTAAAAAGAAAATAAAATGAAGATTGTTTTTATGCCACTGCTTATTTTGTTATTATTTATATTAAATGGGTGTGCTGGAACAACGTCTATTAATAACCTGACATTACCGCCTGTGACTACAATTGAAGGTGCTGTTTCTCAGATTGATAAAAGCGGTTTTACTTTAACGGATTATTCTGGGGCAATATATGTAAAAGCGGAGATGCCGGATAACAAAAAACTAAATCTGATTGAAGATGAGAAAATTAGAGTATATGGCAATCTTCAAGGCGGGCAGGAAAAAATATTTGATGGGTATGTTATTAAAAAATCAACCGGGGAAAACATCATTATAAGTAATCCGACGCCTCATTTTGGCTTTATACTTCAAACATCATTTAAAGAGTAGTTCAATACAAAACCATTTCATAGATACTGGTCAATAGGGTCAACCAACCAAACAATGGGAAGCGAGGTTAGCTTTAGGTCAAGGTTATTGGCGCTCTTGGTTGCTTTGTCGTAAAATTTTTCCCATCCCTACAAATAACAGTTTCTGCTACACGCCTGACAATGTATTGAATGGTTAGTCAAGGTTACCACTGCACATGGAAACTCAGATTTTGGGTTGAAAAAGTTACTATTTTGGAAAGATAGTTTGACTTTGATATTAAAGAAATATATGGAAGTATTAAGTCCTAAAGGCAACAGCAAAATTAAACAATCTGGCAAGGATTCTTTTACAAAATAAAGAGTTATGAGATGGGAAAAAAGAAGAAGATACTCATAGCGGATGATGAAACCGCAATACATAAATTGCTTCCAGTTGTTCTCTCTTCTGAGTTTGATATCATCCATGCTTACAATGGCCAAGAAGCCTCAGAACTCATTGACAACGAACAGCCGGATCTTGTTGTTTTAGATATTATGATGCCCATCAAGGATGGCCGAGACATATGTAAAGATCTCAAGAAGAATTCAAAGACAAAGAATATTAGAGTAATTATGCTATCGGGAAAGGCCGAGCAGCACGACAGGATTCTTGGGCTTGAGCTTGGGGCCGATGATTATATGACAAAGCCCGTTTCTCTAAATCATTTAGCTACTAGGATCAAAAAAATGATTAAAAAAGAATAAAAAATTCAACATAACTGTAACTGGTTGGAAGTAATTTCTGAAAAAGGTTGATACAAAGTATCTATGCCTATCAGTTAAAAGAAAATGGATCGATAGAGTAGTCAAAATTACCATCAGACATACCAACTTCGAAAGAGGTGCAAAATAAATTCTATTTTGGCAAGACATGTTAACTATATAAAAAGTCTAAGGAAGAAAAAAACTCTATGGAAAGTGAAAAAACCTCGCTAGCTCCAGCATACAAAATATATGGTTATTTTATTCTGGGGGTTATCCACTGTAATTGCTTTTCGCGCACTCATCGTTATAGATCAAATGCAACCAACATGGGTAAGACCGGTGAGGTATTTTGGCGAACTGGGCAACTTCGTTTTTTTCTTTTATAGAGACAGGGTTTCCATAAGACACAAAAGGGCTGTTCGGGAATTTCATCTAATAGAAAAAATTAAATCTGGCTCGGCACTTTCAACAATTGACCGAGAAGTTATCGTTTAAATTCTCAGTTCTATAAAACTTTCCCCTGAAAATATTAATTATTTATTTATATTCTTATTTTCATTTCTAGTTATAGCCATGGATATTGCCTTGTCTTTTCTTGTAAAAATGTAACATTTCCACTACACATGGAAACATTCGCTTCTTCGGAAATCAATTTTATTGCAAAACCGTTTACCCCCAATTCATCACCCTTTAAAATCAGAGACATACTACCACTCGCATGAAATAATTGTTAAGGTGAGAAGATGGCGAACATTTTAGTAGTAAACGATAAAGATCAAATTCGGAGCTTACTGGCAGGGATGCTAAAGATGAATGACTACGATTGTACCCTGGCTGCTAGTGCAATGGAGGCTCGAGAATGTCTTAATGATCAGTCCTTTGATCTTGTTCTCTGTGACGTCACAATGTCAGAAGAGTCTGGAATTGAATTAGCTAGTCATATCGGGGCCAAGTATGAAGACACGGCGGTCATAATTGTTTCTGAGGTGGATGATCCTAAAATTACAGATGCTGCCATAGAGGCAGGGGCCTATGGTTATATTATAAAACCTTTTAAACAGAAGCAGTTACTCATTAGTGTCCAAAATGCGTTGCGTCGACGGAAGCTGGAAATCGCTAACCGAAATTACCAGCAGAATCTTGAGCAAAAGGTGGAAGAGCGTACTGCTAAGTTGAAAGGGGCTTTGTATGGTGTCATTCAGGCTATGGGAAGGACAATTGAATATAAAGACCCATACACTGCAGGCCATCAGCGTCGGGTAGCCAATCTTGCCGTTATCATAGCAATGGAAATGAGCATCCCGCAGGATCACTTAGAGTGGATTCTTATGGCCGGGAAGATTCATGACATCGGCAAAATATCCGTTCCTATCGAAATTCTCAGCAAACCAGCCAAATTGACTGAATACGAATTTGCCTTTTTAATGACACATCCCAAAGTAGGTTGTGATATCATTGCCGGCATTGAATTTCCCTGGCCGATCGACCAAATTATATTACAGCACCATGAAAAAATAAATGGCACGGGCTATCCCCAAGGTCTTTCAGGTAATGACATTCTTCTTGAAGCAAGGATTCTTTGTGTAGCAGATGTTGTGGAGGCTATGGCTTCTCAGCGCCCGTATCGACCAGAATTGGGAATTAAGGCTGCTTTAAGTGAGGTTTCAGAAAACAGAGGGGTACTATATGATCCTAATGTAGTGGATGCACTTTCCCGGATAAGCACCTCTAACATTGCAAAAATATTGAGATAAAGTCATTGTGTTTTGGGAGGGGTATTGGATTAGCAAACTAATTAAAATTTTAAACTCTATTCACCAGGATCCTATTTAAAACTATCTGCTATTAATCGAAGGTTGTGAATCGTTCCTAAAATCCCAAGGTATGCACTACACATATTGAATCAGATTTTTCTTACTAAAACCATAGATGGTGGCAAGCTATGTGGACTTTACATTTGATTACCAATATGCGAAAGCATCACAATTGATTTGCATTTTAGGGAAAATTTAAGGGGCTGCTCAGGGTATAGAGAAAAGCTTCAATTTTTCCCAACTCTTTGTCAGAAAGAGTAGAATGCCCGAACTCAGACATCAGGTTAAAATCAAAAGGATATTGGTAAAAAGCCAAGACTTTGGCAATAGTCTTGAATTGCCCAGCATGCATATACGGGGCCCTTTCTACTAGATTTCTTAAGGTTGGAGTCTTAAACGCACCAATATATTTATCTGGATCAGATTCTATAATATTCAGGGCAAAACACTCCTCTGATTCTGCATCGCTATACTTCCCATAGCAGTTAAATTCATCGGCAAGGACTTTCTCAATTCCATCGGCCCTGCCTCTATCAAATGGTATTTCTCTCCTGCTAGGAATCTGAAGGTTGTGAAATTTATCATCTGAGAAGAGAGGGCCTTTGTGGCACTTGATACAGTTCCCCTGACCGATAAAAAGACGCATACCTTCAATTTCCTCAGGCTCCAGAATACTCTTTATTTTTTCAGCATCTCCTTTGATTAGGGCTTCAACATATAGATCAAAACGTGAGGGGGTCGGTAGTATTAACCTTTCAAAGGCAGCTATTGCCTTTCCAATGTTGGCAAAGACACGATTGGCCGATTCCCTATCTTCTGGTTTCATATCATTCCACAACTTTTGGGAATTAGGGTCATCAAGAAGAGGTGAAGCTTTCTCTGGGCAGTTTTGTGCGTCAAAATCAGGCAAAGGGCCAAAAATTTCCTCGTACTCTTGACTGTAATATTCTTTTACCAGCAATACGACCCTGCACCGGGTGATTCCATGTTCAACCGGATTTTCGAATGGCCCTAGTGCTTGAGACCACAAACTGTCTGCTCGACCATCCCAGAAAAACCACTTGAAATAAGCCACACCAATAATCGGCATACCTCTTCGTGTAGATGTCCCCATACCTTCCGCAAGAGGCTTGTTATCTGAGAATGCTACATCTGTTTTGTGACAAGTGGCGCAGGATATTTTTCCGTTTGCACTGAAGTGGGTATCTGAAAAAAGTTTCTTACCAAATTGAACAGCCAAAGGATTGTCATCAACATTATTTGATGGATCGTGTGGCAATGGTGGTATTGAGCCTATCCACAAAGACCTCAGGATAGAAATTTCTTCATCAGCAACAACACTTTCCTTATCCGGTTGGGCACTGTTTGACAAACCACAAAAGAAAATAATACATACAAATACCGTAATTATAACTATTGATAATCTCATAACGCCCAGCTTATGGAACATTGCAACATGACAAATGGTGACCTTATTATATAATATAGGTACTGTGTCTCACTATTCACAAAATTTTTTGGAATTATTTATGGGTCAGAAGAAATAATGAAAACAGTAACTATTCGCTGGCAACGACTTACAGATGTAAACGGTCAGACCTGCGCAAGGTGCATGTCCACACAAAACTCAATTCAATCTGCTTACAGAAAACTAAAGGAGTCATTCTCAGTACTTGACATAGAAGTTATTCTTCAGAAAGAAAATATTGACTTTCCAATATTTTCAAAAGACCCACTCCAATCAAATCGTATTTGGGTAAATGAAAAACCTTTGGAACAATGGATTGGGGCTACTGTTGGTCAAAGTAAATGTTGCGATGTTTGTGGAGAATCAGAATGCAGAACAGTTACAATCGGTCAAGATACATTCGAGATAATTCCAGAAGATATGATTATTCAGGCAGCATTTCTAGCAGCGGCAGATATTTTAAAGAAGAACCCCATAATAAATAAATCATAATGAATTTAGCAGATAGCCATGAGTTGGATTGCTGCTATGAACCTGGACTCGTGAATCATTCTTAATGTGTCAAGATGTCCAGTTAACATGTGGACTAAATTCAATCCCTGCCCCCACCTCTTTGCTAGATGGTTTCATCTTTTTTTTATCACCCCTACCCCCCACCCCGTGGGGACTCCCTCCATGCCCCTATACCGCTTGACGGCATTAGCTCTCTCGCATCTTGAATATTTAGGGGGGGGATAATTGGTTCCATTCCAAACGGAGGGATTTTTTTATTTTCCTAGGTTGGGGGCTGTTGAAATTAACCTGTGAAAATGTGTTCGTATTCTGAGAGGGATATATAAAAGCTATCTGAATTCTCAAAAAGGCGGAGGGGGGGTGCGATTCTACAGAATAATATTCTTCTGCCCTTTCATTCCCGTTTTTATAAATGGCTAACATTCCTCTCTAAACAAATAAAAGGTGGGACTAAATATAGCATGCACTTTCCATAATACAAAAAAGGGACCCAGCCGATGAGGCTGAATCCCTTGCTATTAGATGGTGCCGGAGGTCGGAATCGAACCGACATGGAGTTGCCTCCGCGGGATTTTGAGTCCCGTGCGTCTACCAGTTTCACCACTCCGGCAAATTTTTATTTCTTACCGCAACAACTCTTCCGCTGTCAACCTGTAATCTTTTCCTACAGGGGCTTTCCCCATGCGTCTAATAGAACCATTCACCTGGAAGGTGTTCACGATTCTTCCGGAGGATTCAGATATATTTTCTGCAGCTTTACAAAATAATCAAACCCTGACCAGAGAGTTAGAATCAGGGAGATGTAAAGAATGATCCTGCCAAAATCATGCAGAAAAGGAATGGGCAGAAGGGCTGCGGGAAAGATCAAGACACAGAGGGCAGTATACTGGAATATACTTTTCAGTTTGCCAAGTCCGCTGGCAGAAACCACGATCCCTGTTGCTGCAGCCAGGCCCCGTAAACCGGTTACAGCCAATTCCCTGGCGATAATGAGCAGGCTCACCCAGGCAGGGATCTTTCCCAGGGGAATGAGCATAATAAGCGGTGTCGCCACCAGCACCTTGTCAGCCAAAGGATCCATGAGCTTGCCCAGGACTGATTCTATCTTATGTTTTCTCGCCAGGTATCCATCCGCAAGGTCAGTCAGGGCCCCTGACAGAAAAAGAAAAAAAGCAAGCAGTCCCAACAAGTCGCCCCTTTCAGGCTGGAGCATAAGCAGCAACAGGGGCGATATGGCAAATCGATAGGCCGTGAGAAGATTTGGGATAGTGTATATATTTTTCATATATATTTTTCTGATACTATTGGCTTGCTATAGCGCTCTCCCTGATTTTGCCATATTCACGCAGTACTTTTTCCACATACTGTTCGGTTTCAGGAATCCTGGGGATGCGGTGGCCATTTCCCAGGATCCTGTTCGGACCGGCATTATAGGCAGCCAAAACCAACCGCAGGTCTCCATCAAACAAATCGAGCAACTTACGCAAATAACGGCTGCCGCCCATTATGTTATCCTCAGGCTCGAATGGAGCTGCAACATGCATTTCCCTTGCAGTTTCAGGCATGAGCTGCATAAGTCCCATAGCCCCTTTTTCTGAAATGGCCAAAGGATTGTAACTCGATTCGACTTTAATTATGGCCTGTATTAACTCAGGTGCCAGGTTATAACGCTTGGCAGCTGTATTGATGAAACTGCTGAAGCGGACCTGTTCCGCAATCTCGCGAATCTTTTCAAATTCGGGAACTTCCTTGTATCGTGGATCAGCCGGCACGTTGGTAAAATGCAGTCTGCCATATTCATCCACAAAAGAATACATTGCAGCCCGGGATTCGGAGAATGACTGCAGCAAAGCTATGGCAAGAATGAATGATAGTATCAGCCGCACAACCAAGATATCCTGCTCTTCTTTATTTGGCCCTTTTTTCCCAGTCTGCCAGAAATTTCTCCATTCCGATGTCAGTGAGAGGGTGCTTTGCCAGCTGGCCAATAACATTGTAAGGAATAGTTGCTATATCCGCCCCGATGAGAGCTGCCTCAACAACATGAATGGGGTTGCGGATACTGGCAACAATGACCTCAGTTTCATAGCCATAGTTTCCGTAGATATTCATGATATCACTTACCAGATCCATGCCGACCTGGGAGATATCATCCAGTCTTCCCACAAAGGGACTGACATAGGAAGCACCCGCCTTGGCAGCCATCAGCGCCTGCATGGGGGAAAATATAAGGGTGACATTGGTCTTTATATTATCACTACTTAATATCTTAACAGCCTTCAAACCTTCAGTGGTCATCGGTATCTTAACTACAATATTGGGATGAAAAGCCGCCAGTTTCCTGCCTTCTTCCACCATGCCCTCTGCATCAAGACTGACGGCTTCGCCATTGACCGGACCGTCAACCAGTTCACAAATTTCCCGCAGCAGTTCCTCAAACGGCCTGTTCTCCTTTGCGATCAGAGAGGGATTGGTGGTGACGCCATCCACCATGCCCAATGCAACAGCCTTCCTGATCTCCTCAATGTTGGCAGTATCAATAAAAAATTTCATTGTTCATCTCCTTTTTCCTTAAGAAACATTCTACAGCATTTATCGCTACAAAAATAGTACATCTGTTTATTATGATGCAACTGGATTGCCTGTCCCTTCGGGATATAAGTATGGCAGACCGGGTCTTCCACTAGTACGTCCTGCACTGCTCCTCCTGAAGCAGCAGCACCATGCTTTTTGCCATGCATTGCTTTTCTCCGGGAGCCTGTCAGCAGGCGGTAAAGGATATAGAGAAGAATGCCTATGATGACAAGACGCACCGGAGTCACTCTGACACCTCACCGTTTTCACTGGTCCAAAAGCTTTTTTCAACCTGCGGCACAAAATCCATATTTCGCTGTTTTGCCATTATGTCCTGCAACATTTCAACAGATGTTTTCTTTAAAACCGGATGGCGGACTTCAGGGCCGATTTCCGCCAGGGGCAGCAGGACAAAAAGCCGGTTCGCAATTTCAGGATGCGGCAGGATCAGACTGGGATCTGTATTAATCATGTCACCCCAGTAAAGCAGATCAAGATCAACAGACCGGTCACACGGTGTTTTGCCCGGGCTTCTTTTCCTGCCTAGGCTTGTTTCAACCGCAAGCATTGTATCAAGCAAGGCAACTGGCGACAATGATGTTTGCAGCCTCCCCACCGCATTAATAAACCAGTTCGTAGATGCCATCCCTACCGGCTCTGACCTATAAGGACTTGAGAGCTCAAGAAGCTTCACACCCTTGACAGCTCCGAGTCTGTCCCAGGCCTGCAGAAGGTTTTCGCGGCAATTGCCAAGATTTGAACCAAGCCCGATGTAGGCTGTGACCATTGAAGCCGTACCTTAGAATCCAACCTTTGTCATGCGTTCCACGGCTTCCGCGAGTCTCTCCTTTGAAACAGTAAGCGTCATGCGGACATACCCTTCGCCGGGTGCACCGAAGCCGTTCCCCGGCGTGGCCACAATACCGGCCTTTTCAAGCAGAAGAGCGGCAAAAGTTGCAGAGGTATATCCGGAAGGCACCTCAAACCATACATAAAATGTCGCCCTTGGCGCTTCTACGTTGATGCCGAGCTTTTTCAGGCCTGCAACCAGGACGTCCCGCCGTTCCGTATATATGCTGCGCATCTCTGCCAAACACTGCTGATCGCCTTCAAGGGCCTCGATACCGGCCACCTGTATCGCCTCAAAGATGCCGGAGTCAATATTGCTTTTAATCCTTCCAAGTCCGCCGATAATCTGAGAGTTGCCTGCCGCCCATCCGATTCTCCACCCGGTCATATTATAGGTTTTTGACAGGGAATGGAACTCGATGCCGACATCCTTGGCGCCAGGTGTAGAAAGGAAACTGGGCGGTACATAATCATCAAAAGTCATTTCAGAATAAGCGAAATCATGACAGACCATGAGATTGTTCTTTGCTGCAAAGTCAACAACTGTCCTGAAAAAGTCAAGCGTTGCAGGAGCAGCTGTCGGATTGTTCGGATAGTTGATAAACATCATCTTGGCCTTTGCCAGAATGTCACCAGGTATGATGCCCAGATCGGGAAGAAAATCATTTTCTTTCAGCAAGGGCATTTCATAGGGGGTTCCGCCGGCAAACATTGTGGCAATAGCATAAACGGGATAGGCAGGGCTCGGGACCAGAACAACGTCTCCCGGGTTGATAAATGCCAGTGGGATATGGGCAATTCCCTCCTTTGAACCGATAAGGGAAACGATCTCCTGGATCGGGTCGAGGTCCACATCTGCCCTTTTTCTGTACCAGCGACTCACGGCCTTGCGGAACTCATTCATCCCCGTATAGCTGGGATATCTGTGATACTTTGGTTCTCTTGCAGCCTCAGCCAGCCTGTTAATTATATTATCTGGAGTCGGAAGATCCGGATCGCCAACCCCGAGATCGATCACATCTACACCCTTGGACCTTGCCTCAGCCTTTTTCCTGTCCAGTTCGGCAAAAAGATACGGTGGTAGCTGCTTCAGCCTGTCTGCCTGCTCAATGGTGATCATATTGCAAAAGCCCCTTTCGATATGATTTCAGATTACTATCCTTATGCAGAAAAACTGCCTGGAAAATAGGAAAATGCTAAAACGACCTGGTCCTTATCTCTGCTTTCACAGCATGGTATTTCTGAAAGTCAGCCTGCTTTTATAGGTCCTGCAGCCCCAGCACATCAAACATGGTGTACAAACCATTGGGCTGTTTCGCTATCCAGGCTGCAGCCAGGGCGGCGCCACGGGCAAAGTTATCTCTGCTGTGGGCCCGATGTGTTATTTCAAGCAGTTCCCCGGCGCCTGCAAAGTATACGGTGTGCTCCCCCACGATATCACCTGCACGAACTGTCTGTATACCGATCTCGCGGTCGGTCCGTTCTCCTATCATGCCGTGCCTGGAGAACACTCCCACTGTCTCGAGGTCCCGCCCTACCGCCTGGGCCATGAGCTCACCGAGCTTGAGGGCAGTGCCGCTCGGTGCATCCTTTTTCATCCTGTGATGGGCCTCAACAATTTCCATGTCATAATCATTCCCGAGAATGGAAGCCATTTTCGCCGCAACCTTGAAAAGCACATTAACGCCGACTGCCATGTTCGGCGCCTGCACACAGGGAAATTTTTTTGCCCGGTCCGCCAGTTCCTGCAGGTTTTCCTGGCTCAAGCCCGTGGTTCCAATAACCATGGCCCTGCCTTTTTCGGCGGCAACTCGAGCCATCTGCATGGTTGCCTCGTGAAAGGTGAAATCAATAATTACATCACCCTGATCTATAACGGCAGCAAGACCTGCGGCTACCTTGATACCCGTTGAACCATACCCGCCAAGCTCGCCCATATCCCTGCCCACTTCAGGACTGTCAGGCCGTTCAAAACCTGCGGCTACCTGCAAGCCGGGGTGTTCGTTAACCATGTACCCGATACGCCGTCCCATGCGCCCTGCTGCTCCTGCAATAATGACCTTTGTCATGTCTCGCTCCTCATTTCCACGAACATTTTCACTGCACCAGCCTTAATCTCTCTGCCCCGATCATCACTACATGAGCCCATAATTTGCCAAGGCAGTCTTCAATCTGGACAAGGCCTCATCATTCATGGGATAAAGGGGCAAACGCGGGGCGCCTGACTTGATTTTTCCCATCAGTTCCAGTGATTTTTTCACCGGAACAGGGTTTGTATCGTAAAACATTGCCTGCATTAGCGGGAAAAGCTTATAGTGAAGGGCTCTGGCCCTGGCCAGGTCACCTGCCAGAGCAGCGCTCATCATGTCAGCCATATCCTTTGGTGCCACATTTGATGTTACTGAGATCACCCCTTTGCCGCCAATCAAAACAGTGGGCATTGAAGTAAAGTCATCGCCTGAAAGCACTGCAAAATCCTCAGGACAAAGCCTGATCACCTCGCTGATCTGGTTCAGATCCGCGGAGGCCTCTTTTATGCCCGCAATATTATCGATCTGGGCAAGACGCGCCACTGTCTGGGGCAGGATATTGGAACTGGTGCGGCTTGGAACATTGTAAAGGATTATAGGGATATCGACTGCTTCTGCTACTGCCTTGTAATGCTGATACAATCCTTCCTGTGAGGGTTTGTTGTAGTATGGGGAGACCATCAGCACTCCGTCAGTTCCCGCCTGCTTTGCATGTCTGGTCAGGTCAATTGCCTCGGCCGTACTGTTGGACCCTGATCCAGCCACTACAGGAACTCTGCCGTTTACGGTCTTTACCGTTAATTCAACCACCCGGTGATGCTCTGCATGGCTCAGGGTGGCAGACTCCCCGGTCGTGCCACAGGGCACGATGCCATGGGTGCCGTTTTCAATATGAAACTCTATGAGATCAACAAGGCCCTGCTCATCAACCTGACCATCTCGAAATGGTGTTACTATTGCCACAAATGCTCCTCGGAAAACACTCATCCTCTCACTCCTCCTTCAGTCATTATTTGAAATTCGTAAGCCATATGACGGAAAAATATGAATTGCAATAATACTACACTATTACCAATAACATGAAAACCTGCACCCGATTTAATCCTGCAGGCCACCCAATCCCAGATGTCCCTCGTAAATAACATTGGCCGGGCCTTCGAGGAATATGCCGGCTGCCAGGTCAAGATGCCTGTTATTTCCTTCCCCTGTTAAAGAAAAATGAATTGTCAGCTGTTCGCCCCCGGAAGTAATGACCGTTACCGGGGGGTTGGCCTGTTCCAGGAGGGCCGCTATCAATGCTGATGCCACTGCCCCTGTGCCGCAGGCCAGGGTTTCGCCTTCGACGCCCCGCTCATAGGTTCTGACCATTAAAGTATCACCGGCGAGCACCTGGACAAAATTCGCATTGGTTCCGGCGGGTTGAAATCTTTCATGGAACCGGACCTCTCTGCCCCAGTCAGCAACAGGAACCATGCCCGCATCATTGACTAGTATCACCGTATGTGGCACTCCGGTATTAATAAAGTGCAGGATTTGCTCCACCCGGCCCACAGGCAGTGAAATATTTAACCGCAGGTCTTCCGGTGCCGTCAAACGTATCTTGACGGACGAACCTGACTCTCCCAGAATGAAGGCCTCTATCTCGCCGGCTGTCGTCTCAAATCGCATGCTTTTCGGCGCGATACCTTTCTCAAAGGCAAACCTGGCAGCACACCTGGCCCCGTTACCGCACATTTCAGCTCTGCTGCCGTCGCCATTGTAGAACTGCCAACAGAAGTCTGCTGTTGCCGATTTCTCTACCAGGATCAAACCGTCCGCACCGACCGAAAGCTTTCTCCTGCAGACGAGCCGGGCGAATTCCGATTGGTCTTCAGGGTTGATAAAAGGTTCCCGGTGGTCAATAATTACAAAATCATTCCCCGTGCCGCTCATCTTGACAAAAGGAATGGGATAATTGAAGTCTTGTGCATTCATTTAAGCTAATATCGATAATTCTGCCTGGAAAACGATTCCTGCAATTTCTCTTTTCTAATCCAGGAAGTCCGGGATATTTTCATCCCGTATCAGTGTTTCAAAATTTTCACGTGCACGGATCACATAAAACTGATCGTCCTTGACCAGGACTTCCGCTGCCCGAGGGCGCGAATTGTAATTTGAAGACATGGTAAATCCATATGCGCCGCTGCTCATGACAGCCATAAGATCGCCTGACGCAAAAGGCGGCAGTTGCCGATCTTTGGCCAGAAAGTCGCCTGTTTCGCAGATTGGCCCCACCACGTCCGCCATTGCCAGGGCTTTTCCGGCTGCCTTTCCAGTTTTGCGTATCACCGGCAAAATATCATGGTGCGCACCATACAGGCTTGGACGCGCCAGATCATTCATGGCCGCATCCACAATAACGAAGTTCTTTGTCTCGGTCTGTTTTGTATAGAGCACCTGGCTCACGAGGATCCCCGCATTACCGACTATAACCCGTCCCGGTTCCAGTATCAAGGTGCACTCCAGTCCCTCCATTTCTGCTTTCAAGGCCCTGGCGTATTCCTGTGGATGGGGAGGCTTTTCATCCAGGTACCGTACACCAAGCCCACCGCCCAAATCCAGGTAGTCTATTGATATTTTATGTGCTTCCAAACGTTTGATAAACAATTTGACCTTGTGCAGGGCCTCTGTAAACGGTGAAATATCCGTGAGCTGGGAACCGATATGACAACTCACGCCCAGAATTCTGATATGGGACATCTCCTTGGCGCGCAGGTAAACCTTTTCCGCCTGGCTGATAGGGATGCCGAACTTGTTTTTTGCCAGGCCGGTGGAAATATAGGCATGTGTCTTGGGATCAACATCAGGATTTATCCGGAAAGAGACCGGGGCCACAAGATCCAGTTCTTGGGCCACCTGCTGCAGCTTTTCGAGTTCCTGTTCAGACTCGACGTTAAACATCAGGATGCCGGAGAGGAGGCTGTAGTGCAATTCCTTTTCAGTCTTGCCTACCCCGGAGTAGATAATTCTGCGCGGATCAATGCCTGCTTTCAAAGACCTGTACAGTTCTCCGCCTGATACGATATCCGCCCCGCCGCCCAGCGTAGAAAAAAGGCGGAGCACAGCAAGATTGGAACAAGACTTGACGGCAAAACATGTGAGATGGGGTAATTCCCCAAAACTCTTGTCAAAGGTATTGAAATGATGCGTGAGTGTCGCACTGCTGTACAGATAAAATGGGGTGCCAACAGCCTTGGCAATATCTGCTATGGCAACCGATTCACAGAAAAGTTCGTTATCCTTATAGATAAAATGATGCATTTTTTCCTTTTAGCCTAGATTTCCATACAAAACCATTAAAAACACTTGTTCCCCTCATTGCAGCTCAATAAAAGCTTCAGGGGACGGCTGGCTCTCATTAACTGGTTCGGCTTTGTCAAAAGAAGTCACCGAGTAGAATACTTTCCTGACGCTAAACTTATCCTGGTCAAAATACTGGTTCAGGTCAATTCCAACTTCTGCGATCAATTCAGCCTGTTGTGCATTCTCTTCCCTTCGGTATATCCGGTAGCCTGCAGTATCCTCCCCGGTAACTGCCTGCCAGGCAAGTTTAACACCTGCCGGCGTTTCAATGGCTACCAGGTCCTGAGGTGAAGGCGGAGGTGTCAGGTCTTGAGGTACGGCGGAAACCACCGGACTTGCTTCTCCAGCCTGTAATGTCCCTGCAATTTGTACGAAAGCGCGCACCCTATAAAAATACAGGGTATCATTTTCCAGCCCAACATCGATAAATACAGGCTCTTGAACAAATCCATCAAGTTCGATAAATTGCGCCTCCCTTTTTTTACGATACACTCTGTACATCGGGGGGACGCCAAGAGTCTCACCCTGGATGTTCTCCCTGACTGGCTGCCAGTTCAGGGCAAGCTTCCTGTCACCAGGCTCAATCTGCACGCCTTGGGGAGCTTTGGGCGGCGGCCTCCAGATAAATGAAATCACATTGGAGTCGCTGCTCCGATACCCCCCCTCTGCAAGAGAACGGATCTTATACAGGTAGCGATAACCGTTTTGCAGGTGTCCTTCAGTATATTCTGCCGGTCTGCTCTCTCCTGATTCGGGCAGATATCCTCCGGCAATTTTCACCGGTTCTTCAAACTCCACCGGACACCCTTCACAATCCTGCTCTTCCGGAATTTTAGCCCGCAGTACTTCAAAGCCTTCAATAAAAAAAAGATCGTCTCCATTTTTCAGTCGTGCGGGATAGGTCCATCTCAGGGTGACACCTCTTTCATCCAGTGCATGGTGCAGGTCGTTTATCTCCACTGGCAGCAGCTGTTGGGGCGGTATCAGGGCGGTCTTTCTACCGCATCCTGGCAGCAACGCTAATGCGGAAAGCAAAAGAAGTACAACGATGCTGCGAAGCAGAAACATCACCGGATTCCCAAGTCCTTTTCAGCCTTGTCCAGGGCCTTCTTTACCTGGCTCATTGCAGTCCCGCCCGAAGTATTGCGGCTGGCAGCAGAACCTTCGGCCCCCAGCACCTTAAAAACGTCTTCCTCAAAGGCATGGCTGAATCCCTGCAGTTCCTCAAGTGTCAGGTCTGGCAGGTCCCGCTTCTCTGCAATGCAGAAAGCAACCGCCTCTCCCACTATGCCATGGGCCTGCCGGAAGGGGATATTCTTGCGTACAAGGTATTCGGCCAGATCCGTCGCAGTCATAAAACCTTTCTCAGTCGCCTTAACCAGGGTTTCCCGGTTGAAAGAAAGGCCGGACAGGAGATCTATCGTCACTGACAGAGACCGGCTTACGGTATCAAGGGTATCGAAAACCGGCTCCTTGTCCTCCTGTAGGTCCCGGTTGTATGTCAGCGGCAGCCCCTTGAGTACAGTAAGTACAGCCATGAGGTTGCCTACCACCCGACCGCTTTTGCCCCGGACAAGTTCGGGTATGTCTGGATTTTTCTTCTGCGGCATTATACTGCTCCCTGTACAGAACCGGTCAGCAATTTCAGCAAAATTAAATTCCTGGCTTGTCCAGAGCACCAGCTCCTCAGAAAGCCGACTCAGGTGAATCTGGATAAGTGCGCAGGCTGCAAGAAACTCCAGAATAAAATCCCGGTCGCTCACCGCATCCATGCTGTTGGCAGTGACTACCGGAAAATCGAGCTCCCTGGCGACAAAATCTCTGTCAATGGGCAGACTTGTGCCGGCAAGGGCCCCGCTGCCAAGGGGCAGCACATTGATCCGCTTCAAACAGTCAGTCAACCGATCCTTGTCCCGGCTGAACATCTCGTAATAGGCAAGCAAATGATGTGAAAGCATTACAGGCTGAGCCCGCTGCAGGTGAGTATACCCGGGCATGACAATCCCAAGGTATACCCGGGCGAGTGAAACGAAGCCCTTCTGCAGATCAGTAAGAAGCTCTATGAGGTGTTGGCTTTCCTCCCGCAGGTAAAGCCGCATATCAAGCGAAACCTGGTCATTCCGGCTCCGTGCCGTGTGAAGTTTCTCACCTGCTGGGCCCACTTTTTCCACCAGGGCCTTTTCGATATTCATATGGATATCTTCCAGCTCCGGTCGGAAAACAAAGGTATTGTTTTCGATCTCGGATTGGATCTGTGTCAGCCCTTCCTGGATCTGCGCAAGCTCCGCAGCACTGAGCAAGCCCACCTTGGCAAGCATCTTGGCATGAGCCTTACTGCCGGCTATATCATGCCGATAGAGCCGCCTATCAAAATGGACTGAACCACTGAATGCTTCAACAGAGGCGGCCATCTTTTCCGTAAACCGTCCGCCCCATGGCTTATCGCTCTTTGAAGTTTTTTTCATTTTTTTTTCAAAGCCTCGATTTGCAGGCGCAAGGCGTTCAGTTTGATAAATCCCCCTGCATCCGCCTGGTTATAAACCTCATCCTCTTCAAACGTTGCAAAGCTTTCCTGGTAAAGGGACTGGTCAGACCTGCGCCCCACCGGCATGCAGTTGCCTTTGTAAAGCTTGAGGCGAACCGTGCCGCTCACAGTTTCCTGTGCTCCATCCATGGTTTTCTGCAGTAACCGCATTTCAGGTGAGAACCAAAACCCGTTATAGATCAATTCGGAATACTTTGCTACCAGGCTGTCTCGAATCCGCATGACCTCCCTGTCCATGGTAATTGTTTCCAGGTCCCGATGGGCTGTTCGCAGGATCGTGCCCCCGGGTGTTTCATATACGCCGCGCGACTTCATCCCCACAAAACGGTTCTCAACCATATCGAGTCGGCCGATACCGTTCTCTCCCCCTAGCCTGTTCAACTCCTGAAAAAGGGCGGCAGGCGACAGGGTTTTACCATTGATTGCCAGAGGGTTGCCTTGGACAAAATCGATCTCCACGTGAGTGGGGACATCAGGAGCAGTTTCCGGAGCCTGCGTCATTTTAAACATGGCAGGGTCCGGCTCGTTCCAGGGGTCTTCAAGTATACCTCCCTCAAAGCTGATATGCAGCAGGTTCTCATCTGAACTGTATGGTTTCTCCATGGTTACAGGTACCGGAATGTTGTGTTCCTTGGCATAGCTTATGAGCCGGGTCCTTGAATTCAGGTCCCATATCCGCCAGGGTGCGATGATCTTCAGACGGGGATTTAAGGCCATATAAGTCAACTCAAAACGTACCTGGTCATTGCCTTTGCCCGTGGCACCATGGCTCACTGCATCCGCACCTTCCGCCTCCGCCAGCTTCACCTGTTGCCGGGCAATGAGCGGCCGTGCCAGTGACGTTCCCAAAAGATAGGAACCCTCGTAGATGGCATTTGCCCGAAAGGCTGGATAAATGAAATCCTTGACAAAGGTTTCCTTAAGGTCCTCGATGACAACCTTCTCTGCACCTGTTGCCATACCCTTTTCCCGGACAGCATTCCAGTTTTCATCCTGCCCCAGATCGGCTGCAAATGCCACAACAGGGCACTGGTACATTTCCTGAAGCCATTTCAGAATTACCGATGTATCAAGACCGCCTGAATAGGCGAGAACTATCTTGTTTACTGTCATGAATAATCACCCGGATGATCAATAATCTTAAAAATTCTTTTAAAAGTCTTGCCATTTGTCCGTTTCAGCTGCCGAGCAGCCAAAAATAAGCTGTTATGCGCGGGGACCACCTTTCCAAAGTTTCGTTTCATTGGGCAAACAAATAAATAAACAATTATAAAATTTTTGAACGAAATAGTTCAAATTAATCGAATTGAAACTTAACTAGCCAATATGTTTTTCTAAAATAGCCTTATGGATATGCAGCTTGTTCTCTGCCTGGTCAAAGGCAACACACTGCCCCCCCTCCAGAATCTCTTCGGAGATCTCTTCTCCTCGGTGAGCAGGCAAACAGTGCAGCACAATACAATCCGGCTTCGCATGTTTCAGGAGTTTCGTATCCACCTGGAAGCCCTGAAAAATATCAAGTCGCTCTTGCTGTTCCTTTTCCTGTCCCATACTTGCCCAGACATCTGTATTGACCACGTCGGCATTTTCAACAGCCTGTTCCGGATCTCGCACAACACTTATACGTCCAGGCGCCTTCAATTCTGCCTCATGCAAGATATCTGCCTGTGGATCATAGCCTTCCGGACAAGCCAGGACCAATTGAAATCCAAGCCTGGCTGCAGCCTGAACCCAGGAATTGGCCATATTATTCCCATCTCCGACCCATGCTACTTTCAGGTTGTCCAGCAGTCCTTTCTTTTCAATGACCGTCATGACATCGCTTAAAACCTGGCAGGGATGAAAGCGGTCGGTCAGGGCATTAATCACCGGGATTGTGGAATAGCTGGCAAGTTCCGTTACCACTTCCTGGCCGAAGGTCCTGACAACTAAACCGTCGACATAGCGTGACATCACCCGGGCTGTATCCTTCAGGGGCTCACTTCTGGCAAGTTGCGTTTCTTTAGCAGACAGGAAGATCACCTGGCCCCCCAGGTTATACATCGCTGCCTCGAAAGAAACCCTTGTCCGGGTTGAAGCCTTTTCAAAAATTAAGGCGATGGTCTTGCCAGTCAACTGTCTATGACGGATACCCTCCGCTGCTTCCCTTTTCAAAACAAAAGCCCTGTTGATGTAAGCATACAGCTCTTCCTTTGTAAAATCGCTGAGCTGCAGTAAATGTATTGCCATGGTCGTGCTCTCAGAAATAGTTAAGGCCCAATTTCCGCCTAGCAACGACGCCATGGACGGACAAATTGAGCCAAATGTTAATAAATACTAAAAACCTTTTTCTTTGGAAAGGTTTTTTTACCTGTAAAGAGAAATTATATCAACAGGTTTTAGGCGAACTCTTCAGGGAATCAGCCTCCCTGGAGCTCCCTGAGATGATCAAGCAAGTTCCGACAAGGCCTGATCCAGCTCCCTTGTCAGGATATCAATCTCAGCACGACTGACCACCAGCGGTGGTATAAATCTGAGTACCGCATTGCCAGCGAAGTTGATGAGCACACCCCGTTCAAAAAGTTTCTGCACAATGGCCTGCCCCTGCTCTCTCCCGGCTTCAGTCAGAATCAGCCCCTGGATCAAGCCCAACCCCCGCTGTCCACTGGCAAGTTTTGGATATTTGCCGGCAAGATCGGACAGCTTTGCGGCAAGATAGTCCCCTTTGCTGCGAACCTCTTCGAGAAAACCTTCTGCCAGCATTACTTTCAGTGTAGCCACCGCAGCAGCCGCAGACACCGGGTTGCCCCCAAAGGTAGAGGCATGGGATCCCACCGTAAAAGAGACTGCAATTTTCTCAGTTGTGAGCATGGCACCTATGGGCAGCCCATTGGCCAAAGCCTTTGCGGATGTAAGGATATCTGGAACGACTCCCAGCTGCTCGTAGGCAAAAAGGGTGCCTGTCCTGCCAATGCCTGTCTGCACCTCGTCAAATATAAGAAGAAATCCGTTGGCATCACAGAGCTGGCGTATTCTTCCCAGGTATTCTTTCTCCAAAGGCCGCACCCCGCTTTCACCCTGTAACGGTTCACAGAGAACGGCGCAGGTCCGGGGGGAGATAAGCCTTTCCAGGGCATCGATATCGCCGAATTCGGCATGCAGAAAACCGGACGGCAAGGGTTCAAAGCCCTGGTGGAATTTTGGTTGTCCTGTGGCGGCAACCGTGGCAAGAGTCCGCCCATGGAAAGACCCGGTAAGCGATATAATCTCGAAACGTTCCTCGCCGCTGTATTTCCGCGCCAGCTTTATGGCTGCCTCGTTGGCCTCGGCCCCGCTGTTGCCGAAAAAAACTCGTTGGGCAAAAGAATTCGCAACCAGGAGTTCGGCAAGCTCGGTCTGGGGTTGTGTATGAAACAGGTTGGAGACATGAACAAGCCTGCCTGCCTGCTCACAGATTGCCCTGGTAACCTCAGGGTGGCAATGCCCCAGGCTGCAGACTGCTATGCCGGCAAGAAAATCAAGATATTGACGGCCGTCAGCATCCACAAGCTGACATCCCCGACCTTGTACGAGAACCGTAGGAAACCTACTGTAAGTACCGATAAACACCTCGTTGCTCCTTTCAATCCAGCTGCTGTTTCCGTTTTTCATAGGACAATCTCCGTGCCGACCCCCTCACGAGTGAACATCTCCAGCAAAATTGCATGTTCTACCCTTCCATCTATGATATGGGTCTTGGCGACTCCAGCCGTCAGGGCCGACAGGCAGCATTTCACCTTGGGTATCATGCCTCCTGCAATCGCGCCGGAAGCCAGAAGCTTGTCTGTTTCGCTGCTGCTTAGGGAAGGCAAAAGTTGTCCCTCTTTATCGAGCACTCCCTCGACATCTGTGAGCAGGATCAGTTTTGCGGCTTTAAGCTGGCCGGCCACGGCTCCTGCCACGAGATCAGCATTGATGTTGTATGAAAAATTATCCTCTCCCACACCCACCGGGGCAATGACCGGGATAAAGTCCTGCACCTCAATGGTTTGCAGGATATCAGGATTGACCTGTGTCACCTCTCCCACCCGGCCAAGATCTATCAACTCCGGAGGGGTGTCTTTGGCCTGGCTTTTCTGGATTGTCATCTTCCTGGCCCTTATCAGGTCACCATCCCTGCCGGAAAGGCCGACCGCCTTGCCGCCGTTATGGTTGATCAGCCCCACAATTTCCTTATTGACTTTGCCCACCAGCACCATCTCCACGACATCCATGGTTTCGGTATCAGTAACCCGCATACCTTCAACATAGCTGGGCTTGATCTGCATCCTGTCAAGGACCTTATTGATCTGGGGGCCGCCGCCATGAACGATCACGGGATTTATGCCTATATATTTCATGAGGATAATATCAAGGGCGAAGTTCTTCTTCAGCTCTTCGTCCACCATAGCATGGCCGCCATATTTGATCACCACGGTCTTATTGTAGAATTCCCTGATATATGGCAGGGATTCAATTAAAATTTTCGCTTTTTCTATGGATTCTTTCATTCATTTCACCGTTGCGTCTGTATAAGCCAATGTTACGGTTTTACTATCAGTTGATAATCTTAATGATTCGGTGATATTCTGTAAAGCTCTCTTTGCGGCTGTTCATCCATGGTCCAGGATACTTTACATTCTCTTCAACAAAAAGTATGCTCAGTCCTGCAAAACAGATTGAGGGCTTACTGTCATGGCTGTTAAAACATATTAGAATCAAAACATTAGGCATATCATTATGAGGCTGATATTTTTTATAATAGGTTTGACATTAACCCTTTGTTGGGCTTCTGTCGGCTGGAGCCAGCAGAATCTGCTCACCCCCTCGCCCATCCGGATTGAAGCGGATCGCATGGAAACCTCCCAGGATCAAAGCGTTATTATGTTCTCAGGGCACATCCAGGCAAACCAGGACAACCTTATCATAAATGCGGACGAAATGACGGTGCGCTACACAGGAAGTGAAATTGGGCAGAGCACTGAGACTGGTCTTGGCGCTGGAGGACTGACGCAGCAAATTGATTCAATCAGTGCACAAGGCAATGTAAAAATTGTCCAGGGGGACTGGATCGCCACAGGAGATACAATGGATTTCAATGCTGAGAAAAGAATTGTTGTTCTATTCGGAAACGCCAAGGCCTGGCAGGATCAGAACATGGTCAGCGGAGAAAAAATCATCCTTTACCTCGATGAGAACAGAAGCATTGTGGAGCGGAGCACCCAGGAGGCGGGGGAACGGGTAAAGGCTTTCATATATCCTTCCCCGCCGGAAAAGAAGGACGACAAAAATCCTTAAGCTCTTGCTGCTGGAGACAATATGGCCCTTTTAGAAGCAAGGGAAATAGTAAAGCAATACCGCAACCGCAGAGTAGTTGACGGGGTCAGCCTGCAGGTTGAAAATGGAAGCGTAGTCGGCCTGCTTGGCCCGAACGGAGCGGGCAAGACCACCTCTTTTTACATGATAGCCGGCTTTGTGCGTCCCCAATCAGGCAGGGTGCTGCTTGATGGTGAGGATATTACCAGCCTGCCTATACATAGACGTGCCCAGAAGGGCATATCCTATCTAGCCCAGGAACCTTCGGTTTTCAAAAAACTGACAGTGGAGGAAAATATCCGGATCGTTCTGGAACCTCTTGGCTTGCCGAAAGATGAAATCGATTACAGGATTAACAGCCTCCTGGAGGATATGAAAATACAAACCCTTGCCGCAAACAAGGCAAATACCCTTTCCGGCGGAGAAAGGCGCCGTGTTGAGATCATGCGCGCCCTGGCCATTAAACCCCGTTTCATACTTCTTGATGAACCTTTTGCCGGTATCGACCCTCTCTCCGTTGCGGATCTGCAGCAGATAATCAAGGACCTCAAAAATAAAGGTCTGGGGGTGCTCATCTCTGACCATAATGTCCGCGAAACCCTTTCTGTCTGTGATCATGCCTATATTATCAGCAATGGCAGAATCCTGACCAGTGGCAATGCTGAAGAGATTGTCAAAAATGAGGAAGCCAGAAAAATCTATTTGGGAGAAAATTTCACAATATGATACAATGTAAATATATGCAAGAAAAGTACCAACTGATTCTTTCTTGCAGGAAGTGATTACATTTATTAAGTGAAAAATATAATTTTGCAGTAATAGTATCCACCAGGCATGGATCGAATTAAGGAAAAAACTACCGCGTGATATGAGTCTTGCATTAAAACAACAACTCAAGTTGGCACAGCAGCTGCTGATGACCCCCCAGTTACAGCAGGCCATCAAGCTGTTGCAGCTTTCCAGGCTTGAACTTGCCGATACGATCCGCCAGGAAATAGAACAGAACCCTCTTCTTGAAGAGATCAGCCCGGGGGATAGTGATGAGATAAGCCAGGAGTCTCTTTCTGCCACCGAAGAGGCCGCTGCTATACCGGAGCCGGAGAAGACGGGTGAGGTGAACATGGATGATATTACATCCATGCAGGAAATCAACTGGGAAGATGATTATGCCAATTATTATGATGCCGGGTTCTCTTTTTCAAAAGAGACACCTGACCGGAATCGCCTCAGTCAGATTGATTTTCTCACCAAGGAAACAAATCTCCAGTCCCATCTCCAGTGGCAGCTCGCTCATGCAGAGCTCAGTGAGGACCTTGAGTCTGCCTGTCTTTTTGTCATCGGCAATTTGAACCAAAACGGCTTTCTGGAAGTCAGCATCGAGGGTATCACGAGAGAACTAGGTTGCGATGAGGAAACAGCAAGACGGGCCATTGCCGTTATTCAGGACATGGACCCTCCAGGTGTGGCTGCCATAGATGTGCGGGAGTCATTGCTGCTGCAGCTGAAAAGACTCGACCTAAATGATTCCCTGGCAGCCGATATCATCAAGGATCATCTGCATAGCCTGGAACTGAAAAATTATGGTGCCATTGCCAAGGCCACCAAGAAACCCATAAAGGAAGTCCTAGCCGCCATTGAAGTCATCACTAATCTCGATCCCTTTCCCGGGGAGCGTTACGCGGAACGTGATGTCCACTATATCATTCCGGACGTTTTTGTACACAAGGTGGGAGATGAATACCTAATTGTTTTAAATGATGAGGGATTGCCCCGCCTAAAGGTTTCTTCCGCCTACCAGGAAATCATTGCTGCTGACAACAGCACTTCAGCAGAGACCAAAGCCTACATAAAAGAGAAAATGCGCGACGCTTTATGGCTAATTAAAAGCATGCAGCAGCGCCAGCGGACAATTTACAAGGTTGTGGACAGTCTACTCAAGTTCCAGAAAGACTTTTTTGAAAAAGGAGTGGAACACCTGAAACCCCTGGTTTTGCGGGATGTGGCTGAAGACATTGAAATGCACGAATCAACGGTCAGTCGTGTGACCACCAATAAGTACATGCATACCCCGCAGGGTATTTTTGAGCTGAAATACTTCTTTTCCACCGCCATTCCCCAGAAAGACGGAGATGCCCTGGCCGCAGAAAGCATCAGGCAGCGAATAAAAACCATGATCAAGAATGAAAATCCTGATAAACCGCTGACTGACAACGCCATTTCCAAGATACTTATCGGCGAGAACATCAAGGTCGCCCGCCGGACGGTAGCTAAATACCGGGAGCAGATGGGAATCCTGCCTGTTAAGCACAGACGCAAGCCGAAAATGTAATTTCTTTACATGGCGTTGACTCGCAACCATCCCCCTTCATCTGCAGAAAGGCTAATAATTGAACCATTATCTATCTGGACTGATCTAAAATAACTGATCTCCAGGCCCTGGTAATATAGAACCAGGCATCGGAGTACTATCAAGTGACTTACAATAAGCAAGTTTTCTGATTTCTGCATATGGTCTCCCAGTAGCCGGACGAGACCTTCAACGGCACGGTCCTGGACCTGCTTCAACGTTTCACAACCAGGAACTGTGAAATTATGGGGTGTATCAATCCAGGTCGGGTATTCCAGGCCATACTTTTGCCTGATCTCATCCTTAGTCAGGCCGCCCCAGTGCGGTATCAGAATTTCATCCAACTCGGCAATCGGAGAAAATGGAACATTGAGCAGTGCTCCGAGAATTTCAGCAGACTGGACAGTCCTCCTTGCAGGGCCACAGTAGATGGCCGCAATATTTTTATCGCGTAAGCGCTCCCCCACCTGAAGGATCTGGTCGATACCTCCAGGGTGCAGCTCTTCACCGGTCCTGCCCGCAAAGCGGTCTTCCATGTTGGCAGCGGTAATGCCGTGGCGTACGAGGTAGACATTTGTCATAAAATTAAAGTGACTAAAGTGTTAAGTGAGCTAAAGTTTGTTTTTTAGGATTCAAGGTTTCAAGGGGTCTAGGGTAAAGGTTTAACCTAAAGGCACTGGCGACAGATAAAAAACTGAAAACCGGGACAGGAGTCCACAAACCGGAGATATAATAATTCTCAATCACAGTTATTGACGCAACCCTTGTCTCCTTGATCCCTTCTTTTCCTTATTGTTCCCGGATCAGATTCAACAACTCCTCTACCGAGATTCTGCTGTTGATCTCGGTTTCGGCCAGCAGGCTGTTCGCCAGGTCCCTCTTTTCCTGGTGCAGCCTGACAATCTTCTCTTCTATCGTGTGCTTGGTTATCAGCCTGTATATGGTCACAGGATGAACCTGCCCGATCCTGTGCGCCCGGTCAGATGCCTGGTCTTCTACTGCCGGATTCCACCAGGGATCCATATGGATGACATAATCTGCCGCAGTCAGGTTCAGGCCCAAACCTCCGGCTTTCAGGCTGATAAGAAACAGGTCCCCATCGCCCTTCTGAAATGCTTTCACTTCCCTCTCGCGTTGCTTGACCGGCGTCGCCCCATCTAGATAACGATATGCTATTTTTTTATTATCAAGGAGGGAGCGGATAATCTGCAGATGCCCCACAAACTGGCTGAATACAAGGGCCTTATGCCTGTTCTCCAACAACTCATCAACCACCTTTTCAAAAAGAAGCAGTTTCGAGCTTTCAATATTACAATCAGGCATTACCAACTTTGGATTGCAGCATGCCCTCCGCAACCTCATAATCTCGGCAAGGATTTTAACGGTATATCCTTTTACATTATTCCTGGTCGCAGATAGAGGAACCTGGGGTTCCCTGCCTTTTGTTTTGCGGGCAGGCTTGTCAACTGCTAGATTTTCCAGCGCCTGGCGTCGCATTGCCTCATAAAAGGCCAACTCGTCCGGATTCATTTCTACCTGCAGAGTTATTTCGGTACGCGGCGGCAACTCCTCCAGTACCTGAGCTTTGCTGCGCCGCAATATAAAAGGCCGGATCAGCTTTTTAAGTTTTCTTCTGGCAATATGATCCTCAAAACGTTCGATGGGAACAGCAAACCGCTGATTGAAGCTTTCCAGCGATCCCAGGAGGCCGGGGATTATAAAATTGAACAGGTTCCATAACTCACCGAGATGATTTTCAATTGGTGTACCCGTGGTCAGGAGCTTGAACCTACCATTGAGCGACATTGCAGCCCTAGATCGTTTTGTTGCCATATTTTTTATGGCCTGTGCCTCGTCAAGTACGATTATCTGCCAGTCTTTGCCCGCCAGAAGCTTGGCCTCCTGCTGCAGAAGCGTGTAACTTGTCACCAGTACATCAAATTCCTTCAATGACTGGACCAGCTTTTTCCTGTTCCTGATCCCCATCACATGCATATTAAGTGTCGGGGCGAACCTGTTTGCCTCCTGCAGCCAGTTCATACATACAGAGGTGGGCGCAACGACGAGACAAGGACCATTGCATGTCTTTTCCAGTATAATTGTCAAAGCCTGCAGCGTCTTTCCAAGTCCCATGTCATCTGCCAGACAGGCACCGCCTCCCCAATGCGCAAGTCTCGACAACCATTTATAGCCCTCGACCTGATAGTCCCGCAGTTCAGCCTGCAAGGTTGAAGGCACTCTGGGCTCCAGTATCTGGGCTTCCCTGATCAACTGCAGCTGCTCCATCCAGGTTGAATCGGCTTCCAGGCTGCCAATCTCTGCCGTAATATCCTCCAATGCTAATGCCGCCAGAGGATGTATCCGCAGTGACCGCTCAGAATCATCCTGCTTAATCTTCAGCTCTGCAAAACAGGAGATATCATCGAGGCGACGCCGGAACTCATCGGTAAGGGCCAGGAATTCACCCTTGCCCAGCGGCAGAAAACGCCCGGGGTTTCTACGGGCTAACTCGACAAGTTTTCTCATATCGACAACAAGAGACTCGTCAATGGCCAGCGTGCCTGTCATGGCAAACCAAGACATCCCTTTGCTACTCTTAATCCTGCAAACCTGCAGGTTCAATTTATCCAGAGAGGCAACCTGGCGAACTGCAAGCCTCTGACCTTCCGGCCATTCAATAATCACCTTGTCCATTACTTCCCGGAGTTCCAGTAGCACCTCCAGACAGATATCGATCTCCTGCAGCAACCATTCCCAGTTCGTTCCTTCGAGCTCCGCAAGTGCCGGGCATTCTTTAACAATCAGACGGGCTTTCTCTTCTTCCAGGCAAAGGTTTCTCCTGGTCTGGAGCCGCTGACCTTCCACTTCCGCCATAACATTTTCCACCCCATGACCCGGTTTCAAATAAGGCCCTTTAGATCCAAAAGGTTTGACAAACATGGCCAGCCTAAAACCTGTTCCCAGTGGAATGAGCTGTATGTAAATCTGAGCACTTGCAGCAACTCCCTTCACAATCCCTGCTGTACCGTTCAAGGTATTTATTGCTTTTGTGTCAACGGCAATGGCCGAGTGCACCGTCATGAACGAAGAGAGTTTTCCGACAACAGCCATGACCTGCCCGAGGTGCGATGCCGGGACCTGCAAACCATTGGGGGAAATTATCCGTGCGATATCCTTATGTTTCTTTGTAACTTCAATAATTTTAAACCGGGTCGGCGTTTCGCGTATAACAGAGACACCCTCCTGAGAAAAATCCTTTAAAAGTTTCACTCGCAGCCCATTCTCAGATTTTTCGACGAACAGTTCGGGCTCTCCTTTGACAAATTCAACAGATATTTCCGGGGACTCCTCCAGACAAAGCAAAGGGTGGCCAACCAGGGCCGTCAGTGTATGTTTCAGGTCAAAATAATATGTAACGTTCTGGTTGCTCTGTTCCCTTTTCAGTGTTTTGCAGATTCTGCGGTCAGAATCTGTCATGAAATCAAGATTCCTCCCCGAAAACAATCTGGAAAGCGCTATTGGCCTCCCCCTGCTCCAGCCATTATCTGCGGTAGATAGCTGTTCCCTGGCTGATAGAGTAATTCTGTCGTCATAATATCCAACCAGCCAGACAATACGCGAGTTATGCGCGGTTTTATCATGGCCCGGTTCAGAATCACCGGTGATGCTGACCAGGGCCTTTAACCTTCGCTTCCATGGTTCTTCCAGAATAATGGAATCAGCCACAGCTGCCATTTTTGTCAGATTGCGAATATCTGAAGCAGAATCCAGCAGTTTTTTATCCCCCTCGACACTGCCGATTAATTCGGCAAGCACCATGGCTATCCACTGATAACCATTGTCCCTGGCCCTGCTCCAGAGAAGCTTCAGTACATATTGTCCCTCAGTATCAGGGGGGACGGTCGTCTCAGGCAGGCTGCCGCAGAGCCAGAAGCGTGCCAGAGCACTGAAAAGAACTGTGATGCTGTTTGAAGTACGGGCCGATAAATCCAACGCAAGGTCAGCAGTGCCCCTTTCCTGGGCTAGGAGGAAGAGTTCCAGTATTTCATATGCACCCAGAAGTATATTTCCTGACTGCTGCGTACGCACTGTATCAATAAATTTTCGTATCCTGCTGAAAGAATTGATATCCCCTGTTTTCAGCATTGCCAGGATGAAAAAGAGCCCTGCACTCCCAGGGAAGAATATCCTTTTTCTGGAGCCGATCTTTCTTAACTGCTGTAAGTCCCTCTCAAACTGAAGAAGGGCTTTTTCATTGTTGCCCAGCATGAAATCAATACTGCCGGACATGCCGCTGGCAACAAAAGACTCAGGATTCTCCAAAATAAGATTGTCTGCTTCTGCCAGTCTGCCTTGCCAGAGTAAGAAACTTGCCAGTAAACGATGGAATGGCAGCCTCTCCTCGGCTGGAATTGTCTGCAGCGTTTCCTCGCTTTTCAGGTAGTGGAACGGCTTATCAGGAAGGGTCAGATAATAGAGGGAACAGTTCATCGTCTGGCTTAGTATATAAAACTGCAGAGAAGGGGCCAAGTTTCGCAGCCAGCCGGGCTCAAAGGGGTTGCTACAGAACCGTACAGCCGGAAAATGTTTGACAATCTCGTCCTTGCACTGTTTGGCAAGAAGAAGATGCATATTTTCCAAGTGCACCATTTCATTGGTATACAGTCCGATCCTGTATTCACGCATGGTCCGTAAACACTTCTGCGGCCATTTTACCTGGTATTGCGAAAATGAGATTTCTCCCTGGACAGCGTCTGCCATAGCCTTAAAACTACCTGTGGCAACCGCTTCTCGACTCACCAGTTCGACAATTACATCCGAACAGCGGTTATCCTTATCGAGCACTTGCAGGTTCTGGAGTTTTTTTAGGTAGGGGCTTATGGCGGCTGCTGTAAGCCATTCCCCTTTAGGCCCGGCTATATTGGCCCTGCGCAGACAGTTTGCAAAGGTGATGCGGCTTACCGGTTCGTATATTATGGAGGTAAGCTGGACGAGGGACTTCTCAAAAGGTGATAAAGTTTGATAGGCAGCAGCAACGCCCCTTTCATTTGGTTGGTTTGTTTCTATAATCATGTAGAGAAAGATTTAGAGTATTTTACCTGTTTAGCAATGCCCAGGGCTTGAACAAGTCAATTTCCGACCTTCAACTCGAAGCCCTTGAAGTAAAATACGTCACTATGCTGTCAACAAGGTTCGGTATCGTATACTCTGTAGGTTGAACATCAATCTTCAATCCGAGATTTTCAGCTGTTTTACCGGTAACAGGTCCAATGGTCGCCACCGCAACTCCTGACATGAGCTCCCGCATCTCTTCAGGGGTTTTAATACCCATGAGTGTCGCAAAATTCTTCACAGTTGATGAACTGGTGAAAGTTACCATATCAACCGTTTTTTCCTGCAAAGCCAGGCTGAGCTCCTCTTTGAGCTGCTCGCCGGTGCTGCTTGCCGGCAGGACATTCTGGTACACAGGCGCTACTGTTACCTCCGCACCAGCCCTGTTCAAGCTCTCGGGCAGGATTTCTCTTGCCTTCAAGGCCCTGGGGATAAGGAAGCGCAAGCCTTTAACCCCTCTTTTGATAAGGGTTTCGGCCAAGCCATCCCCGGTAAATTCTTCCGGCAGCAGGTCTGCTTTAATGCCACGGTTGGCCAACGCTTCTGCTGTAACTTTGCCGACCGCGGCTATCATGGGGCCCTTGAGATATCGCACATCTTTACCCAGGTCGAACAGACGTTTGAAAAAATAATCAACAGCATTGATGCTGGTAAACAAAATCCACTGGTAGGTATCAATCTCAGCCAGGGCCCGGTCTAATGTCTCGTAGGAATCGACAGGTTCCAGCGAAATGGTTGGAAACTCTAAACATTCCGCGCCGCAATTCTCGAGGAGATTTACAAGTTCACTGGCCTGTTCCCTTGTCCGGGTAACCACCACCCGCTTGCCGAACAAGGGCCTTTTTTCATACCAGTTAATGGTATCCCTCAGGTTAACAACCTCCCCTATAACGACAAGTGCCGGGGGTTTAATGTTGTTTTCCTGCACAATTTCGGCAATATTTTTCAGGTTGCCCACAACGGTTCTCTGTTCCGAAGTGGAAGCCCAGCGCACCACGGCGACCGGTGTAAGGGGATCACGCCCGTACTTGATCATCTTTTCCGTAATGGGCTTGAGATTCTTTATACCCATGTACACGACGATGGTACCAACGCCTGTAGCAAGTTTATCCCAGGCAATATTGCTGTCGGGTTTTGTAGGGTCTTCATGGCCGGTCACAAATGCGACCGTTGATGTATATTCCCGGTGAGTGATCGGGATGCCTGCATATGTTGCGGCAGCAGTCGCCGAAGTAACTCCCGGCACTACCTCAAAGGCTATCCCTGCTTTGACAAGCGCCTCGATTTCCTCCCCACCGCGACCGAAAATAAAAGGATCGCCACCCTTCAGCCTGACAACTCTGCGCCCGGCCAAGGCCCTGTCAACGAGCATCTGATTTATTTCTTCCTGGGTATGGGTATGCTTAACCCCTCCCCGCTTGCCTGCGTAAATTAATTCTGCTTCCTTGGGTACATACTTGAGAAGCTTCCTGCTTGCCAGGTAATCATAGACCAACACCTCCGCCCGCTCCAGCAGCATCTTTCCCCTGAGGGTGATAAGGCCCGGGTCTCCGGGACCTGCTCCCACCAGGTAAACCATTGGTGCGAAGCGATGCTGTTGTGATTTATTTGCTGGCAAGGCATCGCGCAGACCCTGGTTTTCTTCTCCCTGATCGTGACTCATTCCTGGCCATACACCTCAGCAAGAATCTCTCGTCCGCCCATATCCAGGAGCTTGTTAGCCAGCTGGGTGCCGAGCTGCTGAGCCTCTGCATTCGGGCCTGAAATAGAATCCTTCAGCACCTCCGTACCGTCAACCGAAGCAACCAGGCCAGTCAGTTCCACCTGGCCGTCTTGCACTTCGGCGAAAGCGCCAATGGGCACCTGACAGCCCCCTTCAAGACGATAAAGGAATGCTCGCTCTGCTGCTACTGCCACTGTTGTATTGTCATCATTCAGAAAGGAAAGACCGGTTAGCAATTCGGCATCATCCTTGCGGAGTTCGATGCCCAGGGCCCCTTGCCCGACCGCGGGCAGCATTTCCTGGGCCGTAAAGTACCCTGTTGCTCTACTGCTCATCCCAAGACGGTTCAATCCTGCTGCCGCCAGAATAATTGCCTGAAACTTCCCTTCATCAAGCTTGCGGAGCCGAGTATCCAGGTTGCCGCGCAGGTCAACAATTTTAAGGTCTGGCCGCAGGGCAGCGAGCTGGGCCCTGCGCCGCAGACTACTGGTTCCGACTGTTGCACCCTCTGGCAGGTCGCCAAACCTTGCAAATCTGGTCGCAATAAAGGCGTCATGTGGATTTTCACGCGGTGGGATAATACCCAGATGCAATTCTTCCGGCAGCTCCGAGGGCACATCTTTCATGCTGTGCACCGCCAGGTCGACGTCCTTTCGCAGCAGGGCCTCTTCAATCTCTTTGACGAACAACCCCTTGCCTCCCACCTTGGCCAAGGGCACATCGAGGATTTTGTCCCCTTTTGTCACTATCTTTACAAGTTCTACCGTGACACCGGGGTGTTCGGCCTCAATCTGTTTCCTAACCCAAGTAGACTGGGTCGTTGCCAAAAGACTGCCGCGGGTTCCAATTTTTATATGCTTTCTCATGCATGAAATCCTTTTATGAATAATTTGCACATTGACTTCTCAAGCGGACAACTGAACTTTGCCGGCTAACCGCTCCTGGTTAATGACAAGAACTGCAGTTGGAGCTCGAACAGCTGGAACAGCCCGAACCACTACTTGACCCCCCGGACGAGGAAGTCCGGCCGCCGCTTCGATGCGCGAAGACCGACATCTGTTTTTCAAGATCCTCACTTTGGCACTCTGGACACCTCGGTTTTCTGCTTCCCATGACCAGGGTTTCAAATTCCTTGCCGCAGGAACGACAGATAAAATCAAATAAAGGCATCTGCTCTTCTCCCCTTTCAATAAAAAAATTATCATGCCAGGCGCATATATTGTCTTCTGCAAGGGAATGCTCCCGCTGACAATGTTCAAACTTTACCAGGATCATTGACCATCCAGCAGTATATTCCTATTTGGGAAGTATCGTCAAGTTTTTGCACAAAAACGATTTTGCTGAAAAGTAGTTCACGTTTTGTAAATTTAAAATCGCGCATATCAGGAAGATAAGGATTGCACCCTGAGAGGGAAACTGAACTGCACCTGGGAAGGACAGCTGAGAATATCAAAAAAAAGTGCGGCAGGAAATTTTCCCTGCCGCGCAATAAATAACCTTTTAGGCAAGTTCTTTCATGATGGCTTTTGAGACTTCCGGAATGGAGGGAGTACCATCAACCGATATCACCTTCGGTCCTTCAAGCTGTTTGAAATAATTTACCGCAGCCATGGTGCCGGTCACATCATCGTAGTAAATGTTATGCCTCTTATCTATGGCCGCGTCATCCTGGTCATCCGGCCTGGTTTTCAGGTCTCCACCGCACACTCTGCAAACCAACTTGCCTTCCTTCTCCACCGGCTTGATGGCATCAAAGGCAATATGGTTCGGATGGTTATTGTCATTGACACAGAGACGGCGTCCGGTAATGCGCAGCTTTGCAATCGCCCTGTCCAGAACGATCTCGACCACATAGTCAAGATTCATGCCTGCAGCAGCGAGGGCCTTGGCCAGGGTCTCCGCCTGCACCTTGTTCCGGGGGAACCCGTCGAGAAGCCAGCCGTTCTTGCAGTCGTCCTCCTTGAGCCGGTCAAGGATCATGGGAATGGTAATATCATCCGGTACCAGGTCGCCCCTGTCGATATATTCCTTGGCTTTTATACCGAGCTCAGTGCCGCCTCCGATATTCTTCCTGAAAATTGCACCGGATTCGATATGCGGCATGTTATATTTTTTTTGGACAATAGCGCCCTGGGTGCCTTTGCCGCTTCCATTAGGTCCAAATACCAAGATGTTCATGTGTAGCTCCTTTCTTTGTGATTGTTCTTTGTTCTAAAATATACTAACTAGTTAAAATGCATCATGTAATACGCACTTGCAATACTGAAGCATCATTCATTTTTAAAAGGGCCAATATATCCCATATAAAATTTGATGCAAATAAAATATAGCATCTTCAAGTTTTAAGTGCCTAATGTTCCAGAAGTTAACTCACTGATTTCAAGGTTTCAAGGAGTCAAGATTAAGACTTGAAAATTAGCAATTTTCAGTCTGCAGTCATCTCCTGACCGATAAAAAAATTAACATGTTTTTTTACTGAAAGCTGCCTGCTTATCGCTTAAAGCTCTTAATCACTCTAGTCACTTTAGCTCAATTCAAACTTTAGACACTTTCCCCACTAAATTTTTGACATCAGCCCATAAAGAAGCTATTTATTGTACCCTTGCACGAAAAATGATTGTATATAGCCTTCCGGCAGATCATTCTTTGCTGTTAATAAAAAACACATCGTATTCCAGGAGTTTTGTATGCAGGAGATAAAAGTCGGGTTAATCGGTTTTGGGACCGTTGGCAGCGGCCTGGCCCAGGTACTATACGAACAGCAGGAAAGGCTTGCAAAAAGAGTCGGCGCTTCGATCCATCTTACAAAAGTTGCCGATATCATGGTGAAGTCACTGCCTGATCATATTACCAGGAATGGCAAGGTAACACTCACCAACGATGCAAATGAAATATTTACCGACCCCGAAATAAGCATCGTTGTCGAGCTTATCGGCGGTATTGAACCGGCTAAATCTTTTATTTTAAAAGCCATTGAGCACGGCAAACATGTGGTGACCGCCAACAAGGCACTGCTCTCACAGCATGGAAAGGAAATTTTTGATGCCGCTGCGCACAAAGGGGTGGAAGTCGGATTTGAAGCCAGTGTCGGGGGGGGCATCCCCGTGATCAAATCGCTGAAGGAGGGATTGGTTGGCAACAGAATACTCTCTATCATGGGTATTATGAACGGAACGGCCAACTACATCCTCACCCAGATGACCGACCATTCGACACCATTTGAGGAGGTTCTCAAGGACGCCCAGGAAAAAGGTTTTGCCGAGGCTGACCCAACCTATGACATTGAAGGCATCGATACAGCCCATAAGCTGGTTATACTCATGACCATCGCTTATGGTATGTATATCCGGCTCGACCAGGTCACAACCGAGGGCATCTCCAGGATCCAACCCATTGACATAGATTTTGCCCGGGAGTTCGGTTACCGCATCAAGCTGCTCGCCATCAGCCGTAACCATGGTGATCATGTCGAAGCCCGGGTGCACCCGACCATGGTGTCGGAGGAACATTTACTGGCGAATATTAATGGGGCTTACAATGCCATCCTTTTTAAGGGAGATATGGTAGGCAACGTGGTGCTTTACGGTCTTGGTGCCGGCATGATGCCTACAGGCAGCGCTGTAGTTGCAGACCTTGTTGATATTGCACGAAACATTTTAACCGATGCCGTGCAGCGCATCCCAGCCCTCTCCTATTTGCCTGAACATTTTACAAACCGCAACATCACCCCGCTGGAAGACCTGCGCTGCCCTTACTACTTCAGAATGACCGCCCTAGACAAACCGGGGGTTCTTTCAACTATTTCTGGCATTCTTGGAAACCATGGCATTAGCATCGAGTCGGTGATCCAGAAAGGCAGGGGTCATAAGGAATCCGTACCTTTGGTCATCCTAACCCATGAGGCCGGTGAAGCTGCAGTTCGTACGGCGATTGCTGAAATTGATGCCTTGGATATTGTTACTGACAGGACGGTCAAGATACGGATTCTTGAAGAAAACGGGGAAGAAGATTAAGAAATCAAGGGGGCGAGGCTTCCAGGTTTGTCGGCATACGAAACTGCCGACGATTGACACAAGGGGTCAAGGGGCCAAGGGTAAAAGCTCAGAAAGCAGGACATACGGAGACATCTTTATGCTTCGCACTTGACTTCGGTACGAAGGGAATAAATTTCAGATGAGAGTAGATTTTTTTTATTAGGTTTTGCTTAATCTCTTACAAAATAAGAAAACAGGTAAAAGGAAAAGTAGACACGTGAGGTATAATAAAAGATCATTTTATTCTTGAAACTTGGAAACCTCGACCTCTTGAATCCTTTATTTTGATTTACCAATGAAATACATCATTCTTGTGGGAGACGGCATGGGCGACCTGCCCCTGGCCGAGCTGGGAGGCAGAACGCCCCTTGAGGCGGCAAATACCCCGGCTATGGATAGCCTCTGCCGGCAGGGGGAGCTCTTCCTGTTGCAGACCATTCCAAAAGGCATGCAACCGGGCAGCGACATCGCCAATCTTTCTCTTCTTGGATATGAACCTCAAGAGTTCTATACCGGTCGTGCTCCCCTCGAGGCTGCCAGTATGGGAATCGAACTGGCAGAAGGCGAGACAGCCTACCGCTGCAACCTGGTAACTCTGGAGCGAAGCGGTGTTGGCTCTGTGAAAATGATTGATTTCAGCGCCGGTCATATTCCCACTTCTGAATCTCGCATCCTCATCTATGGGCTGCAGGAAGAGCTTGGCTCCGACCTTTTCCATTTCTATCCCGGCATCAGCTACCGGCACCTCCTGATATATAAAAAAACCCTTTCCGGCCTGCAAACCGTTCCTCCCCATGATTTTATCGGACAGGATGTTTCACAGTACTGGCAACGTTATCTACGTTTTCCAGCCATGCAGCTCATGCTTGAATCTGCCTGTAAGCTGCTTGAGAACCATCCGGTCAACAGACACCGCAGTGAAAAGGGCCTTCCTGCCGCCAATGCCATCTGGTTATGGGGTGAAGGTAAAGCACCGATCATACCAACCCTGGAGAAACAGTTCGGCCTGAAGGGCAGCCTGATCTCCGCTGTTGACCTGCTCAAGGGGATAGGTGTTTACGGCGGCCTTGATATTATCAAGGTAGATGGCGCCACCGGCTACCTTGACACAAATTATGCCGGCAAGGCGGCAGCAGCACTGGCCGCTATTTCAAAACAAGATTTTGTCTTTGTTCATGTGGAAGCCCCGGACGAGGCCGGGCACCAGGGCATTGTTGCAGACAAGATTCGTGCCATAGAAGACTTTGACTCCAAAATTGTAAAACCCGTCTTTGAAGGATTGCAATCCATCCCCGGAAATCCCGATTTCCGGCTGGTTGTCTGCATGGATCACCTGACCCCCATCAGCATCAGGACACATTCTGCTCTGCCGGTTCCAGTCCTGCTCTACGACTCCAGAAAAGAGAGAATAAAGTGCGGGCTTACCTATTCAGAGAAAAACGGGAAAAATACCGGCATCCTTCTTTCAAGCGGCAGGGAGTTTTTCAATAAACTGCTGCAAAGGGATTGATAAAGCATATGAACCTGTCCATGCCTGAACCGGTCCACAAAACCACCTGTAGAGTTCTCTATGGAGATACGGACGCTGCAGGGGTTGTCTATTATGCCAACTACTTGCGCTATTTTGAAAAAGGCAGGACCGAGTTCATGCGGGATCTGGCATTGACCTATCGGGAGATTGAAGACCATGGACTGGTACTTCCTGTTATTGAATGTTATTCCAGGTACAAGGCCCCTGCATCATACGATGACCTCTTGATCATCGAGACGTCATTAGCCGAGTTGAAAAACGTCTCCTGTCGTTTCAATTACCGCATCTACAGAGATGACTCCAATAAATCCCAAACATTTCTGGCCAAAGGGTACACTGTTCACGCCTCGGTAAACAGGGAAGGCAGGCTTACAAGGCTTCCATCCCATATTCTTGAGAAGCTAGAAGAAATTCGTGCCCAATCATCATAATCAGTAATCAAGCCCCTTGACTTTTCTGCGAATTCCTGTAGTATTGTGCGCTCACGTAACGCGGGGTGGAGCAGTCCGGTAGCTCGTCGGGCTCATAACCCGAAGGTCAGAGGTTCAAATCCTCTCCCCGCTACCA